>BNJT01001999.1_pt1:0-22500 | contig 244040 bp, 291 predicted proteins | sample 8540491 | NCBI WGS metagenome assembly BNJT01 (sample SAMD00202455, study PRJDB9452) | human saliva metagenome | host: Homo sapiens
CTTGGATGGCATTATAGATGAAGTTTCTTTGCTCGTAGATACGACCACCTGGTAATAGTAATTCATCAACGGATTGGTGACCTCCAAGCGAGGTTTGAACCACCTGCTGAGCCAAGACGTTGGAACAGAGGCGCATATTTGAGAGCATATTGAGCCCTTCGATATAGCCTTTGACGTGCTTCTTAGGACCAGATAAAACCATCCAACCCACACGGAAACCTGCGATACGGTGAGATTTAGACAAACCATTCATGCTAACACAGAAAAGATCTGGTGCTAGACTAGCTACCGGTGTGTGAACATTGCCATCCATAACCATACGGTCGTAGATTTCATCCGCAAAGATAATCAAGTCATTTTGGCGAGCAATCTCAATAATATCTAACAAGAGTTCCTTAGGATAGAGGGCTCCAGTTGGGTTATTTGGATTGATCAAAACGATAGCCTTAGTATTTGAACTAATCTTAGACTTGATATCATCTAAGTCAGGATACCATTCAGCTTCTTCATCACAGACGTAGTGAACGGCATTTCCTCCAGCCAAGCTAACTGCAGCTGTCCAGAGAGGATAGTCAGGCATAGGAACCAAGACTTCATCGCCATTGTCCAAGAGACCTTGCATGGACATGACAATCAACTCACTCACACCATTTCCAAGGTAGATATCATCGATACCTACATTAGGGAATTTCTTCAATTGGCAATATTGCATAATCGCTTTACGAGCTGAAAAGATCCCTTTTGAATCTGAATATCCTTCACTATCACGCGCATTCATAATCAAATCATGGATGACCTCATCAGGTGCTGTAAAGCCAAACTCAGCTGGGTTCCCTGTATTCAAACGGAGGATTTTTTCTCCATTTGCTCGCATACGCATGGCTTCTTCAAGAACTGGACCACGAATATCATAAGCCACATGCTCTAATTTGATTGATTTGTTAAATTCTTTCATTTGATTTCCTCAATTCATCAGGATAGTTAATATTATACCACTTGATAGAAAAATCGTAAATCGCCCAGTACTATTCAACAAAAAAACCTTGCTTAACGCAAGGTAAACAGAGCAAGGTCGATTTCTTTCTATTCTCGGGAAAAGAAAGAGTAGATACACAGTTGCATATCAACTACGAATCGAAAACGAAAGCATCGTTATGGATGATAGTTGCATGAACGCACGAATTTCTTCCTGTATTCAGCAAAACGCAAAGAAAAAAATAAGTCGACTCAACAAACAACATAGACGATGTCTGGGCTAATTCGAGTCTGTTTGTAAAGAATTTTACCATATCACTGACTTCTTTCCCCTGCTCTGTCACTTAATATTATACACTAAAACTTTTGCATTTTCAAATAAGTACATATAAAAGGAACTCTTTTTAAAGCGTTGCCTAAAAATATGATTCTAATTTAGCAATAAAAAGAGGCTGGGACAAAAGTCCTAACCTCTCAATTGTATTTGGATTGTCGAGCAAGACGCAGTGGTTGAGTGGGTTCTACTACGCTGATTTCATCAGCTTTTACAGCCCTACTCAACTGTGCGGAGGTGGGACGACGAAATCGAATTCTAACGAATTACCGATTTCTGTCCCACTCTCGAACTAAGTCCTACAATTACTATAGCCAAAAGTAGTCAAAACTTAGCTTATTTTGCAATTTCTGCCAACATTTTTTCAATGTGTTGGATTGATTTTTCGCGTCCAAGCAAGTAGATGGTATCTGGCAATTCTGGACCATGCATCTCACCTGAAACAGCGATACGGATTGGCATGAAGAGATTTTTCCCTTTGATCCCTGTTTCTTTTTGGACTGCTTTAATTTGTGGAAAGATATTTTCCACCACAAATTCATCATCTGACATCGCTTCAAGTTTGGCTTTGAAGGCTTCAAGTACAGTTGGAACTGTTTCACCAGCCATAACTTCTCGTTCAGCTTCTGTCAATTCTGGGAAGTCTGAGAAGAAAAGGTCTGTCAATGGAACGATTTCGTCCACTGACTTCATTTGTGGTTTGTAGAGTTCCACCAATTTCTCAGCCTTATCCGTCAAGCGGCCAGCTTCTTCAAGGAATGGTTTAGCCATCTCAAAGATAGTTGTAAGATCAGCTCTCTTAATGTAGTCGTTGCTCATCCAGTCTAGTTTCTTCTGGTCGAAGGCTGCTGGAGACTTGCTAAGACGGTTTTCATCAAAGAGCTTGATGAGTTCTTCACGAGAGAAGATTTCATCTTCCCCGCCAGGGTTCCAGCCAAGAAGAGCGATAAAGTTAAAGACTGCTTCTGGAAGGTAGCCCTTTTTACGGTAGTCCTCGATAAATTGAAGGGTGTTGGTGTCACGTTTAGATAACTTCTTACCAGTTTCAGAGTTAATAATCAAAGTCATGTGACCGAACTCTGGAGCTTCCCAACCAAGTGCTTCATAAACCATGAGTTGTTTTGGTGTGTTGGCAATGTGGTCATCTCCACGGATAACGTGAGAGATTTGCATATCGTGATCATCGATGACAACGGCAAAGTTGTAAGTTGGGTAGCCATCTTTCTTTTGGATAACCCAGTCCCCACCGATATTGCCACCTTCAAACTCGATATCGCCTTTGACCATGTCATGCCATTTGTAAATACCAGACTCATTCACTGCCAAACGAACAGTCGGGATGATACCTGCTGCTTCACGTTCTGCAACGTAAGCTGCTTTTTCTTCTTCGCTCATACCAAGGTATTCGTTGATGTAACGAGGTGTTTCACCAGCGGTTTCTTGACGTTCACGTTCTGCAGCCAACTCTTCTTCTGTAACGTAAGATTTGTAGGCTTTTCCTTCATCCAAGAGTTGGTCAATATATTTTTGATAGAGTTCCAAACGCTCAGACTGACGGTAGTTTTCATGAGTCTCTGGACTTTCATCCCAGTCCATGCCTAACCAACGAAGGTTTTCAAGCTGTGAACGCTCTCCGTCTTCGACATGACGTTTTCGGTCAGTATCTTCAATACGGATAATAAAAGTTCCACCATGGTGGCGCGCATACAAGTAGTTAAACAATGCTGTACGGGCATTTCCGATGTGTAGTAGTCCGGTTGGACTTGGTGCATAACGCACACGAATATCTTTTGACATATCTTCTCCTATAAAGTCTCTAGGCGTCTGCCTTTTTGCTCTCTATATTATATCACAAGTCGTGCCAGAGTCCAATTTCTCTTTTCGAGAAATAGTAAAAAGAGTGGCAAAACCACTCTTTATTGACTCTATTATAGACGAGCGTTCAATTCTTTGCTCAATTCTTCAAATCCTGGTTTACCAAGAAGGGCAAACATATTGCGTTTGTATGCTTCAACACCTGGTTGGTCAAATGGGTTAATCGCGTTCAAATAACCTGAAAGGGCGATAGCCAATTCGAAGAAGTAGATAGTGTAGCCAAGAGTGAAGGCATCTTGCTCAGGAAGAGTCACGTACATGTTTGGTACATCACCGTCTGTGTGGGCAAGAAGAACACCGTCAGTTGCTTTTTTGTTTACAAAGTCAACGTCTTTTCCTTGAAGGTAACCAAGTCCGTCAAGATCTTCTTCCAAAGTAGGGATGATCACGTTCTTACGTGGTTTGTCAACGCGGACAACTGTTTCAAACATGATACGAGTTCCTTCTTGGATAAATTGACCCAATGAGTGCAAGTCTGTTGAGAAGTTAGCTGAAGTTGGGTAAATACCTTTTTGGTCTTTCCCTTCTGACTCACCAGCCAATTGTTTCCACCATTCTGAGAAGTATTGAAGTGATGGCTCGTAGTTTACCAAGATTTCAGTAGCATATCCTTTACGGTAAAGGATGTTACGAACTGCAGCGTATTGGTAAGCTTCGTTTTCTGAAAGTTTGTCTGATGTGTAATCTTTACGAGCAGCATTCGCACCTTCTATAAGGGCTTTGATATCTGCACCTGATGCAGCGATTGGAAGCAATCCAACTGCTGTCAATACTGAGAAGCGTCCACCGATATCATCTGGAACTACAAAATGTTTCCCAACCGTTAGCATCTGCTTCAACCTTAACTGCACCTTTTTGGCGGTCAGTTGTTGCATAGATACGTTTGTTAGCTTCTTCTTGACCGTATTTCTTAACCAAAAGTTCTTTGAAGACACGGAAAGCGATCGCTGGTTCAGTTGTTGTACCTGATTTAGAAATCACGTTTACTGAGAAGTCTTTATCTGAAACATACTCTACCAAGTCAGCAAGGTAAGTTGATGAGATTGAGTCCCAGCGTAAAGGATTTGTGGTGCTTTGCGTTCTTCTTTGGTTTGCAAGTTTGCAAAATGGTGGTTCAAGAAGTCAATGGCTGCTTTAGCTCCAAGGTATGATCCACCGATACCGATAACAACCAAAACATCGCTGTCTGATTTGATTTGTTCAGCAGCTTTCAAGATGCGGTCAAATTCTTCGCGGTCGTAGTTTTCAGGAAGGTCCAACCAACCCAAGAAGTCGCTACCAGCACCAGTTCCTTTACGGATCAATTCGTCTGCTGCTGTAACTTGTGCTTGCATGTACTCCACTTCATGTGGTGCAACAAATTTGTCTAATACTTTTGAATAATCAAATTTAATATGTGACATAGTATTCCTCCAAAATTTCTTCTTTTCTATCATAACGCTTACTAACAATTTTTTCAAGTTTTTATACTAAAAATTTCCAATTTTTATCACAATTCAAACGTTTGCGTAAAAATACAACTCTATAAATATTCGTAAACAACGAATAAAAAAACGGCTAAGTTTTTAGCCGTTATAATTCATTCAATAAATACTCAAATAATTCTAAATTTCCATCTTCTTCATTGACCAAAAATTCTGGATGCCACTGGAGACCAATAATACGGTGTTCATCAATGGATTCAATTGCTTCAACAGTTTGGTCACGTGGATCTACAGCCGTCACACGGAAATTGGGTGCCAGGTCTTTAATGCTCTGACGATGGACTGAATTAACCTGACTTTCTTTACCAAATAATTTAGACACTACACTGCCATCCACTGTCTCAATAGAATGTGAAGTCCCAAAAGGTAGGCCTTGCCAATGACCTTCAATCTCCTGATTGAGCGTACCGCCAAAGGCAACGTTGACCAGTTGAACACCACGGCAAATGGCTAAAATTGGTTTGTTCTGACGTAGAGCCTCTTGTAGAAGGGCCAACTCAAACTCATCGCGTGCTAGATTATAGTCATCACTATCAATCGTTTTTTCCTCCCCATAAAACTGAGGATGAACATTTTGTCCTCCAGTCAAGATAAGCTTATCAATCATTTCTACGTAGTCGTGGACAACTGACTCATCACCAACTGGAATCACCAAAGGAAGTCCGCCAACCTGACGAATACTCTCAGCAAATTTACAAGAGACTGAGGAATGAATATTTTTACCTTCTGCGTCTACGGGACATAGATTTGCTGCAACTCCAACAACCGTTCTTGCCATTACTGATTTCCTTTCCTTTTCTATTGATAATCTTATCTTATCATCCCTCCCTTCACCTGTCTAATATGTATTTTTTAAGTCCGTGATAAATTTTTTTTATACTCAATGAAAATCAAAGAGCAAACTAGGAAGCGAGCCGTAGGTTGTTCAAAGCACTGCTTTGAGGTTGTAGATAAGACTGACGAAGTCAGTCACATATATAGTCAAAGACGAAGCTGACGTGGTTTGAAGAGATTTTTGAAGAGTATTATCAGAAAAAGTTGCCCAAAATTAGGACAACTTTTTTGCTTATTCAAAGACAAATTGATTGTGGTAAAGTTCGGAGTAAAAGCCTCCAAGCTTGAGTAATTCGTGATGGTTTCCTTGTTCAATAACTTGACCATCCTTAAGGACAATAATCTGATCGGCATTGAGAATGGTTTTCAAACGATGAGCAATCACAAAACTAGTTCTTCCTGCCACAATAGCTTCCATGGCATTTTGAATCTTGCTTTCTGTTACAGTATCCACGTTTGATGTTGCCTCATCCAAGATCAAGACCTGGGGATCCGTCATCAAGGTACGAGCGATGGAAATCAACTGCTTCTGACCGGTTGAGAAGACGCTCTGGTCATCATTAATCAAAGTATCATACTTATCTGGCAGACTTTCGATATACTCATGGATATGTGTAGCTTTAGCAGCTGCTTCAACCATTTCCTGACTGGCATCTGGTACACCGAAGCGAATATTGTCTCGGATGGTTCCGCTAAATAAAACTGAATCCTGTAAGACAATTCCCACCTTGCTTCGCAAGCTATCCAAATCAAACTCGCGAATATCTGTTCCATCAAAGCTGATACTACCTGCATCCACATCATAAAAACGATTGATTAAGTTCATGATGGTTGTTTTCCCTGAACCTGTCGGACCAACTACCGCAATCATTTTCCCTTTTAGAGCTGAAATGCTGACATCTTTTAGAATCGGTTTCCCTGGCAGGTAGGAGAAGTCTACCTTGCGAATCTCTACACCCTCTCGCAATTCTGTGAAAACTGGAGCATCTTGAGGACGAATCTCTTCTTCTGCATCAAACATTTCTTGGATACGTTCTGCACCTGTAAAGGCCAGTTGCAAACTTCCCCAGCTCGCTGCCAATTGGATAATGGGTTGGTAATATTGCTGAGAAAACTGGGTAAACATGACAATCAAACCCAGAGCTGTCGCTGTCTCGATATTCTGATCATTCAGTAAGACAGCTGAACCGACAAAAATAACAATAGCTGTATTGACCAAGCTCATTCCGTTCATGACAGGAAAGAGAATTCCTGAAAACATTCTACCCTTAAAAGTTGCCTTACGAACACGCTCATTTTGCTCAACAAAACCTGCGATCACATCATCTTGAATACCCTGAACGATAACGGCTTTTTGACCTGAAATACTCTCATCCATGTAGGCGTTTAGCTTCCCAACCTCTTTTTGCTGAAGATTGGTATATTTTCTTGCCAATTTTAAAATGACAATCAACATGATGACAGCTATCGGAGTGCTAGCAACCGTAATCAAAGCCAAGGTCACATTTTTTGCGAACATGACAATCAACAAACCAATATAAAGGGCAATATTGGTCATAACAGACACCAGACTTTCGTTGAAAGCCTGTAGGATGTTATCCAAATCACTGGTAAAACGTGACAGGATATCACCATCTTGATGGCGGTCAAAGAAGGAAACAGTCAAGCGAGAAAGCTTGCCAAAAAGTCCCTTACGCATCTCATTTGTCGATTCGGCAATAATACGGCTCATCAAAACCATATAGATAAGACTCGACACCACGAGCACAATCAAAACATAGGCAAGATTGACCAGGAGTCCTAATAGACTTTGCCAAACCATATCAGGATTTCCATTTTGATAAGCTATAACTAAATTAGCTAGTTCCGTGACTGTTTGACCTGCAAATACTGGAAAGAGGGCTTGTGCTACCGTTGCAATGATAATCATAGCAATGACAACGATAAAGGATATCTTATAAACTTTAAAATAGTTCCAAAAAAATCGAAATGTATTCATCCTACTCCTCCTTTCCTTTTTGCGTTTCGTAAATTTCTCGATAAACTGCGTTTGTTGCAACCAAGTCAGTGTGTTTGCCTTGACCAATCAAGCGACCTTGGTCAAGCACTAAAATTTTATCAGCATGCACAACAGAGCTAATCTTTTGCGCGATGATAATCGTAGTCGTCCCCTTCAAATCCTTGTTGAGGGCTTCTTGAACCAAACGTTCCGATTTGGCATCAAGGGCAGAGGTTGAATCATCAAAAATCAAGATACGAGGATTGCTGACAATCCCACGCGCAATAGACATTCTTTGTTTTTGTCCACCAGAAAAGTTAGTCCCACGTTCCTCAACCGGACTTTCAAAGGCCAAGTCCATACGACTAATAAATTCACTGGCCTGGGCGATGCGAGCTGCGCGTTCCATTTCTGAAACTGTCGCATCTCCCTTACCTTGTCTGAGATTATCTGCGATGGTTCCACTAAAGAGAATGGCTCTTTGTAGGACGATAGAAACTGTCTTACGAAGCGTCCCTTCACTAACTGTCCGAATGTCCTTTCCACCAATCTTGATCGAACCTTGCTGAGGATCAAATAATCGTGGAATCAACTGAGCCAAGGTTGATTTCCCTGCACCAGTTGCTCCGACAACCCCAACCATTTCACCAGCTGCGATATCGAAGGATACATCTTTTAGGATAGGTTCTTCATCATTTGGATAGGTAAAGGTCACATTTTTAAAACTGAGACTTCCTTCCAATTCTTCATCTTCCACATCATTGAAAGTCATAGCTGGTTCTGTATCAAGGATTTCACGAATACGACGAAGGGAAATCATGGCACGAGTAACTGAGTTCCCCAAAAATCCAACCATGACGATGGTAAAGATAATCTGACTCAGGTAGTTTACAAAGGAAGCAATGGAACCAACTACTGATGGATCTGACTCTGCCATACCTGCTACAAGCCAGATTGAAAGAAAGACAGCCCCGTATGAAATCATCATCATTACAGGTTGAACGATAGAAAAGGCGTAACCGATATAAAGGTTTTCTCCCAGCAATTCATCTGACACCTGCGTAAATTTATCAAACTGATCTTTTTCTCGGACAAAAGACTTAACCACGCGCACACCACGCAAATTTTCTTTAGCAATGGCATTGATACGCTCTAGTAAGGTCTGGAATTTTGCAAAGCGCGGTCCCACAACTCCCATCATAAAACCCATTATGGCAACAATCAGAACGACCATGAGAACTAGCACCCACCACAGAGAAGGTAGGGTGACAACTGCTAGAATAAAGGAACCGATAAATAAAATCGGTAGTCGAAAGAGGATTTGGAAGGTCATCATAACGACGTTTTGAATCTGGTTGATATCGTTGGTCATACGCACAACGAGGTTCCCTGCATTAAACTTCTCAATATTGGCGTATGAAAAAGTTTGAATCTTACGAAAGGCATCTTCACGTAAGTCAGACGAAACTCCTTGAGCAATGTAAGCTGCTAACACTACATTGATCCCACCTGCAACCAAACCAATCAAGGCAACAAGAATTAACCAAAAACCGATAGTATAAATAGCTTCATTATCACCCGTTAACAGTGCCTCTAAAACCTCCTGCAAATAACGTGGTTGCAAGAGTGAACTCGTTACCATTAGACCTGTCATGACCAAGGAAGTCAGGGCCTGCCATTTATAGGCTTTTATTTTCTGAAACAGCATATTTCCCCCTTATAAGATAGACAAAAGGGGACGACAGTTCTGTCAGTCCCTTCTTATGCTTTCATGTTGATACTATTCTAACAAAAAAGAATGCTATTGTCAAAGCACTCAGCTCTCAGAAGCTTGTGCAAGCACGACATTAGCATTCTATCAATCCTTTAAAAATTCTTCTAAATTTAGTGCTGAATTTTATTGTTCTGAACTATCTTGCTCGTCTAGCTTAACTCGTCCAATTTCACGGTAGCTACAGTCCCCAACAATTTTTACTGAAAACTGACCATCTTCGTACTCAAGAATCGTCACACTTCCGTTATCAAGACCATGTGGATGCATGCCGTTAATGAGGTAAACAATAGTTCCAATTGTCATTCCATGACTGACAACGAGAGCATTTCCTCCCCCATTAGCTTCCATTTCCTTGGCAATGGCTTCAAAGCCTTCCCAGATACGACCACTTAGTTTTTCCCATCCTTCAGCCCAGCCTGCTGTATCCACTTCTACCAAACCTTCAGCTAGCTCCGCATAGGACAAACGATGCACATGATCGACATTAAAGATACGAGGAATGATGCCCATAAATAGGTCTCCATCATAAGCACCATCAAAGCTACCAAAGCACCACTCACGGATTCTCTTATCCATACGATAAAGAATTTGACCTGTCAAACCAAGCTCCTCAAGGATAATTCCCATAGTCTGGATGGTACGTCCTGAGTCACTTGAATAAGCACGCTCGAAGGTTAAGCCTGACTCACGCAAACCAATTCCCAATTCGTGAATACCTCGCTCACCTTCAGCTGTTAAAGGAGTATCACTCCAACCTTGAGCACGCCCAATCGTATTAAACATTGTTTTCCCATGACGCACTAGATACAATTTTACACTTGACATATTCTGTCCTCCATATGTATCTATTATAGCATGATTTCAGGTAAAAACCTCGTCCAAACCCACTGAGTCCAACATCACCACTTAAACTAGATTCTACAAATCTGATAATCTATGTCTTATCATTCTTAGAAGGAGCAACTTTAGATGTCTCGGTGATCTCATTTTTTACCTGTTCTTCTTTTTTCTTCTCGCTTTCTTCTTTTGACTTTTTTTCTGTTTTCTCCGTCTTGTCGTCAGTCTTTTTCAAAGGTGGAAAACGAAATTCAAATTGATTTTTCCCAGTATCGACAGTCGTTGTAAATCCCTTTTCGTCACTACGATAATTTGCCTTCCCTAGATCAAATGACTGCTGACCACTATCAGAACTAGCTTTTTCATAGGTTCTCTTAGCTATTGCAAAGGCAAGAAGTTTTTCTTTATTTAAGGCATAATCCTGATGATGTGCTACTTGCCGATTTAGATAAAACTGCAACAAAAGACTAAAAATTCCAGCAATAGTGACAGCGTATAGGAGAACTCCTGCTCTAACTTTTTTCTTTTTCAACACGATAGATAAATTCCCTCTCTAGTCCCTTTTCAAACTGAAAGTGAAAGTGTAGCTCCTGCCTTTTTTCTAGAATTCGAGCTGATTTTAGACCGTAGACCATGGGTTGATAACCACGTCCACTGGCATCTGTTTTCCGGAAATCATTTGACTTTGATTTACCCATGGAAATGGGTTTACCTTCCTGTCTGAGGTAAAGCCTATCATTCTCCACTTTTTCAAATTGGGTTCGATTCAGCTCTGCTTCTAGCTGGTCCACAAATAAGAACCATTCTTTTTGCTCACTTCTCTGCTGGTAGCGAACCTCTGAAACCAAGAGCTGACTCATAGCTTGAAAGAGGAGTAAGCTACCACTAATAACAATAAGGGCAACCAAGGATTCTAAAAGAGGAGTAAGCTACCACTAATAACAATAAGGGCAACCAAGGATTCTAAAAGTGTAAAAGCTCTGACCCTACTTGTCTTGAATCGCCAGTAATTTCTCCGTCCCATGATATACCTCCAAACCTTGCTCATTCGAGACAACATGAACCGTAAGGCCATTGACAGTCAACTGCTTTTGTCCAGTCTGCAACGCCATACGAGCCACTCGCAAAACTTCTTCCTGTTTTAGAAGTTCTACTTCTCTTTTTCTACTTTCTTGAATTTGTCCCATCAAAAGGGTTGCTATACTGGCAAAAATTGCGAGTGAAATCACTGCCTCCAGTAGAATAACTGCCTTAATTTTTTGCTTCTTGAATACGTTTAATCTTTCCATTTCCTAGATATAGTTGGTAGCGAACCACTTCTTTCCTTGTTTGAAATCTCACGCTAGCTAGAGACGAATTCCCTCCAGCCTTATCGAAGGTGATTGACTGATTGGACTGCAATTGAATTCCTTTAGGGATGGCTAGTTTCTGATAGCCATTCCCAATACTTCTATCTTCTAGCATTAAGTTCATCTTTGCTGACTAGCCAGACTTCGCTTCTGGGTTTCTCGATAAAGTTCCTCAAACTCCATAAAGAAAATTTGCTCTTCCACAGCTGCAAAAGTTGATTGAACTGAACTTGACAAACCCAAGGCTAACAGACTGACTATTCCTAAGACCAATAAACTTTCTAGCATAGTAAAAGCCCTAATCCGAAACTGTTTGACTTGTCTTTTGTTTTGCATGATATTCCTTATAGGCTTTTGCTTGCTCAGCAGTGATACGTCCATCTGCCTGTAATTTGCTTAGACTAGCATCTTCATTTTTATCCAGACTATACAGTTCTGCTTGGCTTTCTACCACCTTAACGACAGCTGCTTTCCCCTTATCATTGACTGCATCCTTTTGCTTGGTAAGATTTGGAACAAAAAGTAAGAGTAGGACGCTAATGATAAGCAACACCACCAACATTTCTACCAGTGTAAAAGCTTTTGCCTTCGTTTCTTTTAATTTCATCATCATTTTTTTCATCTAAAAATTTACCTCCATATTTTGATACATCGGCAGCAACATGGCTGCGTACAATAAAACGATTAGCAGGGCTACAAAAATAAAGACCAGCGGTTGAACAAGGTTCATGGTCCGATTGACTCGAGTAAAGAAGGATTCCCAGGTTTTTTCCGCATATATTTCCAATTCACTTCCCAACTTGGACTTGACCTCTCCGTATTCAATGATTAATCCCAACTCTCTTCTAAAGAAAGGATAATGTTGTACAACCTCAGAAAATTCATGTCCATTTTGCAAAGCTTGTTCTAAATCATATCCAATTTCCTTAAAGAGAGGATTCCCTTGTTCCTGCATCATCTGGAAAATCTGTGACAACTCTAAACCTTGTCCAATCATATTGCCCCATTCCCGAGCATAATAGGCAGTTAGATAATACTGAACAAACACACCTAGAAAGGGGATTCTAGCCAGATAAGAAAAAACTTGAATCTTCCTAGATTTTCTGTAGAATATCAGCCCTGTTAAAGATAAGAGACCTAGTGTTAGGGTAAGACCAAGAAAAATCTGTGGCAGGTTACTAATCACTAAGGTAGCCACATTACTACTATCCATTTGGGGTAAGAGATAATTCCGCAATCCCAACATAATGAGCAGTAAGAAAGCTAACAAAATGATTGGATAGGTCGCAACTTCGATTAACTTTTTCTTAACCTTAGCTAGATTATCCAGATATTCTTCAATTTTCCCCAAACTCAAATGGAGATTCCCATGAACTTCAGCCAGCGAAAGTTGCGTGACAATCGCACTCGAAAAACCTAAATTCCCCATCATTTCCGAGAAAGATTTCCCTTGCGAAAGACCTAGGCGCATCTGCGATACATAGTCCTTTTCCAACAAGAGACTTCTATCTAGAAAGGAAATGATTTCTACCAGGTGAAAACCACTCGAGAACAAATTGTTAAAGAGAGTGATGATTTTTTTCTGCTTACTGGTAGCTAATTTTCTCCGTTTCAGCTTGAAGGGCAGTGATATGTCCATCTTTAAAAAGTTGCTCAATTTGCTCATTCCACTTGTTTGCTTGGTGTTCTTGATAATTTCCGTTTGCAAAATCAATCATTCCTCCTCCCCCTATTAGTCTCTGATAACAAACACCTTGTAAAACAACTGCCAGTTCATCTTCGCTGACACCAAGTTCTAAAAGACGCTCATAAACCCCACGAACACTCTTTGCATGAATAGTCGAAAATACTGTGGCTCCCGTTAAGCTAGCTCGTACAACTGCGCGAGCCGTCTCGCTATCCCGAATTTCACCGATAATCAAGAGATCCGGTCGATGACGAAGAGATAGTTTTATCAAGTTTTCATAGCTCAGTCCGATAGCTTCATTGAGTTGTAATTGCAGCATCTCTTCTTGCTTTATCTCAACTGGGTCCTCAATAGACATGACCTGCAGTCCCTTGAACAAGGACTGGGCTAATTCATGCATGAGGGTTGTTTTACCACTTCCTACAGGGCCTGCAAAAAGATAAAGGCCTCTTTGCTTAAAGCCCTTTTCCAGTTCCTTAAGATCTTGAAACCAGAAACGCAGCTCTTTTTCTTTATCATGTAAAAGCCGTATAACTAGACTCTCATGACCACGATAATCTCCAACCGTCGATAAGCGTAGTGATGAAACCTTACCATCATGCTGATAATCACAGGAACCAAGCTGACTACGTCGTTTTTCGCCAACGTTCATCCCCGCAATAAACTTAAAGTGACTGATGACTGCGCCCAACTTTTCAAAATCATAGGTGTCAATTAAACGTCTTTCATCTCCAATTCGCATATGTAGCTCATAGATCTTTTCTTTAGGAACAAAATAGATGTCCTGAGCTCCATTCCTTTTTGCAAGACTAATCAATTCTTGTGCAAGTGCTTGTACCATATCTTCCTCCTCATTCTTATTATTCGAAGAAAACATAAAAAAAGAAACAACTTCATTAAAAAATTGTTTCTTATTTTTTTATGCAACAAGTACGGTGGATTTCTAAACCAGTCTGCTTTTCGTAACCCGGTCTAAATTTTTCATCAGGAATGACTTGACCATCTTCCAACAAAGCCAAGGAATGATATTGCTGAAGAAATTCATCGCATTCCTCACACCAACGTTTATCTTCTGGATCCCAAAAAATAGTCATCAAGTCTCCTCGACTTTTGTAAAGAGGAATCTTCTCTTCTAACTCAAACCAACAAGACTTATAATATTTCAAGGCGTCATAATAGTTATCAAATTTTTTGCTCGCAATGACGTCGTCTTCCCAGCCTTCTATAAACCACCACGGTTCAAAATCTCCGTACATTTTTATAACTCGATACATAGTTTAACTTCCTTTGTACCGTATATTATAGCGGATTTTTAAGAACAATGAAAGAAATTTGCTCATTTTCACGAATTATCTCAGTTTTTCAAAAATCCAGCTACTCTAAAAAGAATAACTGGATTCAAAATTCTATTAAGCTTCTGAAATATCGTTTTCAATAATAACTTTAATCGCGTGATGATCTGCAGCCTTACCAAATACTTCATAGGCCTTTTCAATTTCACTTAGTTTGAAATAATGAGTGACTAATTTTTCTGGTTCAATTTTATGGCTTTCTAAAGCTTTCAAAAGCTGAGGAGTTGTATTTGTTGAAACCAATCCGGTAGTCACGTTAATGTTACGAATCCATAGAGTGTCCAAATCAAACTGAACTGGTTTACCATGTACACCACAGTTTGCTACCGTTCCATCTACACCGATAATCTTTTGACAGAGGTCAAAAGTTGCAGGAATGCCAACAGCTTCAATAGCAACATCCACACCTCGACCATCTGTTAAATCATAAATCTCCTTAATTGCCTTTTCAGGATCTGAAGAGTTAATCTTATGAGTCGCACCGAATGATAGGGCAGTTTCCAAACGGTTATCGTCTAGGTCCACCATAATCAATTTGGCTGGTGAATAGAACTGTGCAGTCAACAGAGCTGCTAGTCCAACTGGACCTGAACCAATAATCGCTACACTACAACCAGGCTCTACTTTTCCTTTTAAGACACCAATTTCATAGCCAGTTGGTAAGATATCAGATAACATAACCAAGGCTTCATCAGACAAGTCATCTTGAGTGTGATAGAGAGTATTATCAGCATGAGGCACACGAAGATATTCTGCTTGCATACCGTCAATCAAATGTCCAAAAATCCATCCACCTTCGTCTTCACAGTGAGCATAGATTCCTTTTTTACAGTAGTAGCATTTACCGCAGGCACAAACACAAGAAATCAGAACCTTATCACCCTTTTTGAAGTTTGAAATACCTGCTCCAACTTCCTCTACAATCCCGATTCCTTCATGCCCAAGGATAGTTCCACTCTTACATGCCGGAACATCTCCTTTTATAATATGGAGGTCTGTTCCACAAATAGTAGTTTTTACGATACGCACAATAGCGTCAGTTGGCTTGCGAATAACTGGTTTGTCAACATCAACAAATGAAGCAAGTCCTGGTTTAACATAAGTATAGGCTTTCATAAAGCTTACCTCCGTTTTTTTATTTGTATTGTTTATATCATAATTGTAAGCCTTTTCAAAAAGAAAAGCAAGCAAATTGTGAAAAAAATAACAAGTTTATTTAAAAAAGTAGAAACTAAATTAGTTTCTACTTTAGAGATTATGCTTGATAACGTTTTTCACCATCAAGGTAAGTTGCTACCAATTCCAAATCTTTATCAAGAACGATAAAGTCAGCATCGTAGCCTTCACGGATTTGTCCGCAGACATCGTCAATATGAACAGATTTTGCCGGGTTGAGACTGGCCATCATGACTGCTTCATGAGGATTTGCGATTCCCCATTCAACAACATTTTTAAACCGTCTTTCAATTTGAGAATAGAACCTGCCAAGTTCCCAGTAGATTTGAGACGCGCAGTGCCATTTGCAACCACAACTGGGAATTCACCCAGCATATAGTCACCATCTTGCAAACCACCCGCTGTCATACAGTCAGTGATAAGAGCAATATTTTCAGTTCCTTTTTGTTTAAGTAGGATATCACAAGCCTTAGGATCAACGTGATGACCATCACAAATCAATTCAGCATAGGTATGTGGCAACTCATACATAGCACCAACCATCCCAAGCTCACGGTGAGTCAGGCCACGCATACCATTATAAGCATGAACCCAAACACTTGCACCAGCGTCAACAGCCTTCTTAGCCTGATCAAAAGTTGCATTAGAGTGACCTAAAGCAACAGTAACACCTTCACCAGTAACCGTACGTACAAAGTCCTCAACACCTTCACGTTCAGGTGCAAGGGCAATTTTATTTAGAAGACCATTAGCAGCCTTCTGCCAAGCACGAAATTCATCCATGCGAGGATCTTTCATGTAAGCAGGGTTTTGAGCTCCTTTAAATTCCTCAGTAAAGTATGGACCTTCAAAGTAAATCCCACGAATTTTAGCACCAGAAGCCTCTTTGTAACGCGCACCAATATTTTCAGTAACAGCTAATAATTGCTCAAATGATGATGTTAGAGTAGTTGGTAGGAAACTAGTAACACCTGTGCTAAGAAGACCTTCACTCATTGTATGAAGAGTACCTTCGATGTTATTATCCATAACATCAACCCCACCAAATCCGTGAATATGTGTATCAACAAGACCAGGAGCAATACTATAACCAGTATAGTCAATAATTTCTGCGTCCTCAGATACTTGATCCACATGCTTACCAAATTTACCATCAACTAGTTCTAGAAAACCGCCACGGCGAACACCATGAGGATAGAAAAATTGATCCGCTTTAATATATTTAGGCATAATGATAACCTCCGTAATTCATTTTTCTAATATTTATTATGTCAATTACATTATAAACCTTTCAAAACAATTTGTAAATGGTATAGACCTATTTTAGTGAAATTTTAATAAATTCTTCAATAAAAAAGACAAGGTCCAAAAACCTTGTCTTTAATACTATACCGGCGGCCGGGGTCGAACCGGCACGTCCTTGCGGACACTGGATTTTGAGTTCTATGAATACATTTTTTAAATCTTATAACCTTGATTTAGTAGGTTTTTTAGACTTTTAAATCTTGCAAAATAGACTCTTTTTTCAAATTTTGGTAACTTTTTTGTAACTCATCTTTCTCTCTTAAATAACTACTTCCATAAATAGTGAGTCGATAATCTTATTTCTTAGTTATCTCATTTGTCAAATTAAGCTAGACAATTTCACCTGACTCAGAAAAACTTGATACGGAGTTTGGTAGTTCAAGGACTTCCTTGGGATTCGATTTCGCTTATCAAGTACAGAAAAAACAAATTAAACTATAGTCCGTTAAAAATTAGAGGTATCGTAGTTAGTTTACATATCTATCAAGTGTCTATAGTAATAAACTTCATTATTAAAATAAAATGTATTAGTATCAAAGCAACTATCTCAACTTGATTGGTTACTATAATACATCCCTACTAATATCAAAAAGCCACTGTTTCCAGTGACTTCATAATACCTTTCGCTCAAAAATATTTACGTTTTTACCAACAAAGCTACACACTCAGCGGTTCGCTGTTACCTTAAATTTCGTTATGAAACAAGTTTATTTCTTTCTAACGTCCTCAAGACCCTCATCGCCTTTCAACTCAAAGACTCTGTGATTCTATTATTTGTAAAACTTCTTTCATATTTTCAACTTTCCATTGCGCTTTGTCATTAAAAAATGGTAATCGGCTATCATAATAACCAATAGTTGCAATTCCGGCGCTAGTTGAAGATTCAATTCCAGAGTATGAATCTTCAATTGCAATACATTGTTCTGCTTGCAATTCTAACTTATGTAGCGTTGTTAAATAGATAGACGGATTTGGCTTACTTTCTACAAAATTCTCTCCGCTAACGATGACATCAAAATATTTTTTTATGTCACACCTTTCTAAAACTTCATTAATATGCTCATATTTTTGATGATGATGCTACAGCTAATTTGATTCCGTTTTTCAATGCATAGTCAATAATTTTTAGAATTTCTTTTCTAAAAAGTAAAGAATAATCAATTTTTTCATATCTCTCATCACTAAAAGAAGCATATTCTTTTTCTATAGTTTTTTATATCATATTGTTTCCCAATAAATTGCTGTAAAAGCCTATAAAGATTAAAATATGATTTACCAACTAATACCAATAGCTCAGAATCTTCGTAACTAGATTTTGGATTAAGGTGTTTGATAAAATCTTTCTGTATTAGAAAATCTTGGTACTCTGTATCAACTATAACTCCATCCATATCGAAGATTATACCTTTCAAATTCATAAATCCTCCTTTAAAATCAAAATCTATCATATATAATACCCGTGTTGCTAGTTGATAAAAAATCCTAAATTATAGACCAAAATAGCCCGTTCGATCTCTAATTGCAAACCTGCTAAAGAGCGAGCAAGCGGATGTTCAATGTTAAACAATGCATTTAGGACAGAGATCCGAGTTTCGATGGTCCTTCGGATTGCCAGGATAGCAGGATTGTTGTGCTCAGCTGCTCCTTTCATATTTACGAATCGGCGTCAAAAAGTCTATTCCCTTGGCTTCCAATCGTTTTTTCAGTTCCTTACCCAAGTAGCCCAAATAACTACTATTTGGGCAAAATGTTACTTAGTTTCTTTTTAAATGAGCAATGAGTAACTTAATAAGATAAGCTAGAACTACAAGTGATAATAGAAAGAAAATAGAATAAATAAAATAGATTTGCATATCGGACACCTCCTAAATAAAAGAGATAAGCCATCCTGCCCTCAATATTATTGTACTCCCACTTAAAAGCGGTGTCAAGCATTATGATAAATAATACTAGCACCTATGGTGAATTTAAAATCTAAAAAACAAACCATCAATCTGCATTAAAATAATCATAAACCTCTTTATATGGAATTCCGTTAATATTTTAGACACATTTTGGGAGGAAATTTTGAAGACTAGCGTCCTTCTATTTTTCCCAATAAGTTTTAACTTCTTCAAAAATCTTATTCAAAAGTTCTGCATCTTTTTCTGACAACTGATTTTTTTCTATAACTCTATCTTTTAGTTCTGTTGCCTTTATTTTATTTCTTGCCACCGAAACTGCTATTGAATGTTTCAAAATATCAAACTCATCCTTTGAAAAGTTTGCAATATTGGTAAGATCTAATTGTTCTAGAGGTAAACTACTGATAATTGAATAAGGTTTTTGTCCCAGCAAATAATCTGTAGTAGTACCAAAGATATTTGCTAATTTCACAACGAATTCTAATCCTGGTTCTAACGTTCCATTCTCCCACCGAGAATATGTCCCTTGTTGAACTCCAATTAATTCCGATATTTGTACTTGAGTTAACTTTTTTTGATTTTTCTGAGAGTTTTTTTAACCTCTCTGAAAAATTTATAATCCTCTGTATACATAATTCTCCTATAGATATTCTTATTCGTATATTTTTTTGCTTGACAAAATATTCTAAACGGTATAAAATAGAATTATTCCATAAGGAATATTTATTTTGAGATTAAATATTCCATTGAGAATATTATAGCATAAAAGGAGGTAAAAGCGTATGTAACTAGTAGTCGATTTAAAAAATTTTAATAAAGGAGGTAAGATTCGACAAAATAAAAAAATCTTGAAACAAATGTGCCGTTCGTTCCAAGATCAAAACATATTATGTAACAATTATACCACAGAAAACTCTTCAGTTGCACAAGAAAATTTCGGAGGTTTCACAAAAAGATGACCAATAAAGAGTTAGTCAATCAAATTTCTGGCCTAAACTCTACCTCTACTCTTAAAAATTGGATTCAACTGATTAAAGAGATAAGTGGCAAGGAATTTAAGAAAATTAAAGTTCCTATCAGTAGAAATCCCAGAACTCATCAATTAAGTTATACAGTTGCCTATGACTTTACAGACGAAGACCTTAGACAATTTCAAAAGTTAGCTAAACTAAAACTTGAAATAGGTCTAAAAGAGGCTATACAAGCCGTATTTGGGAGTCTAGCAGACAATGAGCATGAATCCCTAAACCAAGCAATAGATGAGCTCTACGATGAACTGAGCGCCTTAAAACAGGAATTTAAGCGAGAAATGCGACTGATAAAAATTGAGAATTCCAACCTAAAAAAGAAAATCCAAGATATTGAAGAGTCGATGCAAACCGGCTTACTAGGGTTTGTTAACAAGAGGTCAAAAAATAGGTTCGGCTAATAGCGAGTTTTTCGGCTGAGCCATGAGGCAGAAAGCCGAAAATGAGCGTAGATGCGGACGGACCATTTTTTTGACCGATAGGGTGTAGTAACACCACCCTCTGCAAGTTAGGTGTACCATCGAAAGAATTCAGTATTACCAAGGGTTTTGGAGATTTTTAAGGGTGGCAAAATTAGGCAAAAAGTTGAATCAAAATCTATGGCAAAAAAATGAGCATTTACGTTCTGTATTTGACTGGATTCAAATTCAGTTTGATAAGACTGAATTTTTCGTCAAGAGAAATAATTGAAGACATTCTATTTCTTGACTTTGACCTATTTATTGAGAATAAGGGGAGCCTTAAATACTATAACTATGATAGCCAGCTTTATTATGGGAATATCCGTATCTACTATGGATCGAAAGAGTCGTCCTACATGCTTGTCATGTCAGGACAGGCACTCGAGTTCTATAGAGATATGGTATTAGATCCAAATAGTCTGTCCGAAAGACAGTTTCTGAACAACCTCTACTACAATTACAATAAATTTTCAGTAAGACGAATTGATATTGCAATAGATGATTTTAATGAAACACCCTATTTCACTCCTAATCAGCTTCTAAAGATTTGTCAGAAGAAACGCTTTATATATGGAAAAAGCACCTACTACAATACCTACGGAGATGAAACAATCGGCCAGACCTTATATTTGAGAAAACCCAATGATGATGAAAGACTTAGAATTTACGATAAACGCTTAGAACGAGCTGAGAAGCTCGGTATCAGCAAGCGGTATATAGAAAATTGGATAAGAACTGAGTTAGAACTTAGGAAAGAAAAAGCTCACTATTTCATTCAAGAATGGTTGCATTCAGAAATAGATCTTCTCAACTTTACCAAGGGATATCTCAAAGAAAAAGTGAGGTTCTATAGTGATAGCTATTTCTCAAAACCTTTGAGATCTTGGGAAAAGTTTTTAGGCCATTCAAAACCCGTCTCTATCATTATTTCAAAATCAAAAACAGAACTAGAACAAAAATTAGAATGGTTTACCTATAAAGGTTCTGGAGCTATTCTAAAAGCGTATAAATTTCTATACGACAATAACTTACTGCATGAGTATGAGAAAGCTAACTATCTCGCACTCAACAATATGGAATATCCACCAGATTTAGCAAGTGGATTAATAGAAAGGGCAATTCTCTTTAAAAGAGAGGATTTGATCCCTACAATCAAAGAAAATATCAAAAGGAGAAATTAATTATGGCAAAAATGCTTTCACAAAATGACTGGAATTTTAATAACATTGGAACAAAATTTGAATTGGATGAAGTTATTCCAAAATTTGAAACAGAAGTCCGAGCAGATGCAAACGGAGAAATTATCAAAAACCGAGATGGTAGCGAAAGACGTTTTAATACCGATAAAATCATTGGTTGGAAATACAATATAACTATCAAGGATGGACAATTCAAAAAGAAATCAACCCAAGTCTCAGTAGACAATCCAGAAGCTTTAGTCGATAATGACTATATTCAAACAATGGACGAGGTACCAGTTACATTTGACAATTTACAAGCCACTATGATTAGTTCAACGATGTATTACAAGGCGGATGCTATCCATTTAGTAGATGTAAAACAAAAATAAGTAAAATACAGGGGAGTTAATCCTCCCCTTACTTAATCTAATTAGAAAAGGAGATCACATGATTAAAACTGTAACAAAAGATGACCTTATCGAACTTGGATTTGCTCCAGGAACTGCAAGAAAGATTATCCATACTGGCAAATTACTATTAGTGAATCGTGGTTTTAATATCTACGATAATAAACGGATTGGTACAATTCCAGCCAGTGTTGCTGAAGAGCTACTAGGAATTGAACTCCAGAAAGAAGCATAATGAATGACTGTTCGTAAAACTAAAAGTGGTAAATGGACCGTCGATGTTTCTAATGGTTTCCACCCAGTCACACAAAAAAGAATACGTATCATTCGAAAAGGATTAAAATCTAAAAAGGAAGCCCTAGAACTAGAACAACATATTCGAGTTGTAGAATTAAAAGAAAAACAATTTGACTTTGTAGTAACAACAGATATGTTATTCGACTTACTTGAAGAAGATGATCTGAAAAATGGCAGAAAAATAAGCTATACAAGTACACAAAGAAACAATTATGAGCGTCATATTAAACCATATTTTAAA
>BNJT01001999.1_pt1:27500-244040 | contig 244040 bp, 291 predicted proteins | sample 8540491 | NCBI WGS metagenome assembly BNJT01 (sample SAMD00202455, study PRJDB9452) | human saliva metagenome | host: Homo sapiens
GTTTGTCACGTCCTTCTTCTACTCCTAGTGCCAAGGCATCCACCGTGCGCCCTTATTAACTTAACCTTATTTTTTTGACCTTTCAGTCATAAACTCTTTATTAATACTACAGCGTTTTTCGGTTTATTTTTCTTGTTACTATTTGATATAGATATTCAATTTTTCAATGTGCATTACTTGGTGATCTCTCACCAATGGAGCCTAGCAGGGATCGAACCGCTGACCTCCTGCGTGCAAAGCAGGCGCTCTCCCAGCTGAGCTAAGGCCCCACAAGACCTCTCAAGACTAAACAAGACCAATGTGCATTCCTTATCCTTAGAAAGGAGGTGATCCAGCCGCACCTTCCGATACGGCTACCTTGTTACGACTTCACCCCAATCATCTATCCCACCTTAGGCGGCTGGCTCCAAAATGGTTACCTCACCGACTTCGGGTGTTACAAACTCTCGTGGTGTGACGGGCGGTGTGTACAAGGCCCGGGAACGTATTCACCGCGGCGTGCTGATCCGCGATTACTAGCGATTCCGACTTCATGTAGGCGAGTTGCAGCCTACAATCCGAACTGAGACTGGCTTTAAGAGATTAGCTTGCCGTCACCGACTTGCGACTCGTTGTACCAGCCATTGTAGCACGTGTGTAGCCCAGGTCATAAGGGGCATGATGATTTGACGTCATCCCCACCTTCCTCCGGTTTATTACCGGCAGTCTCGCTAGAGTGCCCAACTGAATGATGGCAACTAACAATAGGGGTTGCGCTCGTTGCGGGACTTAACCCAACATCTCACGACACGAGCTGACGACAACCATGCACCACCTGTCACCTCTGTCCCGAAGGAAAACTCTATCTCTAGAGCGGTCAGAGGGATGTCAAGACCTAGTAAGGTTCTTCGCGTTGCTTCGAATTAAACCACATGCTCCACCGCTTGTGCGGGCCCCCGTCAATTCCTTTGAGTTTCAACCTTGCGGTCGTACTCCCCAGGCGGAGTGCTTAATGCGTTAGCTACGGCACTAAACCCCGGAAAGGGTCTAACACCTAGCACTCATCGTTTACGGCGTGGACTACCAGGGTATCTAATCCTGTTTGCTCCCCACGCTTTCGAGCCTCAGCGTCAGTTACAAGCCAGAGAGCCGCTTTCGCCACCGGTGTTCCTCCATATATCTACGCATTTCACCGCTACACATGGAATTCCACTCTCCCTCTTGCACTCAAGTTAAACAGTTTCCAAAGCGTACTATGGTTAAGCCACAGCCTTTAACTTCAGACTTATCTAACCGCCTGCGCTCGCTTTACGCCCAATAAATCCGGACAACGCTCAGGGACCTACGTATTACCGCGGCTGCTGGCACGTAGTTAGCCGTCCCTTTCTGGTAAGATACCGTCACAGTGTGAACTTTCCACTCTCACACTCGTTCTTCTCTTACAACAGAGCTTTACGATCCGAAAACCTTCTTCACTCACGCGGCGTTGCTCGGTCAGACTTCCGTCCATTGCCGAAGATTCCCTACTGCTGCCTCCCGTAGGAGTCTGGGCCGTGTCTCAGTCCCAGTGTGGCCGATCACCCTCTCAGGTCGGCTATGTATCGTCGCCTTGGTGAGCCGTTACCCCACCAACTAGCTAATACAACGCAGGTCCATCTGGTAGTGGTGCAATTGCACCTTTTAAGCAAATATCATGCGATATCTACTGTTATGCGGTATTAGCTATCGTTTCCAATAGTTATCCCCCGCTACCAGGCAGGTTACCTACGCGTTACTCACCCGTTCGCAACTCATCCGGAAAGAGCAAGCTCCTTCCTTCAGCGTTCTACTTGCATGTATTAGGCACGCCGCCAGCGTTCGTCCTGAGCCAGGATCAAACTCTCATTAAAAGTTTGAGTTCTCACTCATTTCTGTCACTGACAGATTTATTGTTTTTTCATTGTTCAGTACTACAACTTCTGTTGTAGTGCCCTGCACATTGGTTCGTCTTGTTCAGTTTTCAAAGGTCTTTGTCACTCAATCTCTCAAGCGACAACTATATTAGTATATCACAGTCGCAATCTCTTGTCAACACTTTTTTGAAACTTTTTTTATTTTTTTCAACCAGTGCTTCATCTGTAACATACCATAGTCCGTACGGGATTCGAACCCGTGTTACCGCCGTGAAAAGGCGGTGTCTTAACCCCTTGACCAACGGACCGGAGTTGTTATTTTCAACTCTTACTATTATACCGACTTTTCAAACTTTGTCAACACCTTTTTGAAACTTTTTTTAGAAGTCTTGTAATATCTCCTGCAACTCTTTGAGGAGTCCTTTGCGGCCCTTGAAGCGCTCATCTGCCCAGAGTCGTTCATAGGCTTCTTGCTTATCTTGTGGTAACTTTCTTCTATAAGTATCCAACAATTCATGAAGAACATAGTAATCATCCAACCATAAACCTCCCTCTGGAAGTCGATGGCTAATTTCACCTACTTCTTCATAGGCCATCCGATCCAGACGTCGTTTTTGACTTTCTTGTTTTCTCACAGTATCAAGGATTCGATTGCGGAATTTTGTTTTGAAGTAGACGTAGAGTTTCTTTTCTTCTTCTACTAGTTCTGGATGATGTTCTAGGAGTTCATAGAGACAGATCATGCCTTCTTGATCCCAGTCCTCCTTCTCCCATAAATGCAGATAATAATCTTTTCGGCATTTATGAACAATCCCTTTAACCTTTGCATAGTAATTCTCAAGCATTTGCTTTCCCCCTTTCTCTGCTTGTAGTATAGCAGAGAAAGGGGGAAAGAAGGGGCATAGTGGTATTGATTATGAGTTTGTAATTCACATAAATCTAGCTAGATAACCATATTCTTAATTTATGACAAAGCAAAAAGCCCACTGTTGTAGGCTTTCTGTAAGGTATATCTTAAAATTAAAGCATCTTGTTGTAGAATTCAACGACAAGAGCTTCGTTGATTTCTGGATTGATTTCGTCGCGTTCTGGCAAGCGAGTCAATGAACCTTCCAATTTTTCAGCGTCGAATGATACGAATGCTGGACGTCCAAGAGTAGCTTCTACTGCTTCAAGGATTGCTGGAACTTTCAATGATTTTTCACGAACTGAAATCACTTGTCCTGGAGTTACGCGGTATGATGGGATATCAACGCGTTTTCCGTCAACAAGGATGTGACCGTGGTTTACGAATTGACGAGCTTGACGACGAGTAGTCGCAAGACCAAGACGGTAAACAACGTTATCCAAACGACGTTCCAAAAGAAGCATGAAGTTGAAACCTAGGATTCCGCCTTTGATTTTTGTAGCTTGTACGAACAAGTTACGGAATTGCTTTTCACCAACACCGTAAGTGAAACGAAGTTTTTGTTTTTCAGCCAATTGCAAACCGTATTCTGACAATTTAGAACGGTTGTTTGGTCCGTGTTGTCCTGGTACGTAGTTACGACGTGCCAATTCTTTACCTGTACCTGTAAGTGAAAGGCCAAGGCGACGAGCTTGTTTCCAAGATGGTCCTGTATAACGTGACATGTGAATGTCCTCCTGATATAAATAATATTTCGGTGGAAATAGTCACTTAGAAAGCCCTGATTCGTGCAGATGCCCTTCGCCTAAACAGCCAAGGTTACTTATCAGAAGACACCTGTTGACGAGCTTCATGCTTTCCTGCTGCTATTTCACACAAAGTCCATTTTACCATGAATGGCTAGATTTGTAAAGGGGTTTTAAGCTTTATTTTCACTGCCAGAGAGATTGAGAACGAGGGTAAAGGTGCTTCCTAGGCCGTACTGGCTGGCAACTGTGATTTCCCCACCCAATTGATGAGCCAATTCACGCGCAATCGCAAGCCCTAAGCCATGTCCACCTGTTTTCATATTACGAGAAGTTTCTACACGATAAAGGCGTTTGAAAATATTCTCCAAGTCCTCTGGCTCAATTCCCTGCCCCTCATCGATCACACTGATTGAGAGTTGGTTCTTCTCCAGCTTAGCTACCACTTCCAGCTTAGTTCCTGGAGCAGAGTATTTAAAAGCGTTATTGATCAGATTCACCAAGATACGAGAAAGCTTGGCATAATCACCTTCAATCCGGGCAGACTCTGGAATTACCTTCAAGTGGACATCTCGCTCCTCCTGCTCAATCAAGAACTGAAATTCACTCATACACTCAATCAAGAGTTGGTCCAGAAATACTGTCTTTGCTAGCAGTTTCCACCTGATTTCTAGCTGTGTTTAGGGTCAAAAAATTTAACTCCTCAACCAGTTTATTGAGTCTTTCTGTCTGGCGTCCAATGGTTGCTAGATAATGGGACTGTTCTCCTTCCTTGATAACCCCATCCAAAATCCCTTCTACCGTCGCTTGAATCGAAGTGATAGGGGTCTTGATATCATGCGACAGCTGGGCAATCATCAAGCCCTTTTCTCGTTCGCTTTCTTCTAAGGAATCAAAGGTCGCCTGCAAATCATGGGACATTTCATTGAAAGCTTGGCCTAATTGCTGAAATTCTACAGGGCCTTGAACCTCCAAATTTGATGGAAAGTTCTTGTCCGCTACTCGCTTGGCATGTTCCTTGAGTTTACCCAACGACGTAAAGACCGGCGATAGAAGAAAGAGACTAATCCCAGCACCGACAAAACTAGCCATGAGAGTCATACCCACTAGGAAATAAATTTCACTTTCTTCAATTAGCATTCGCTGGATGGCCCAAAAGACCACGATAATCGTTAGGAGTGTTGAAATGATATACCCAACTAAAATATAACTTTTTAATTTCATCGACTACCTCGTGCTTTCTCAATTTTGTAGCCCAAGCCCCAAACGGTTTTTATGGTGGGCGTTTCTGCACTAGCATATTTAGCCAACTCCTGTCGAAGAGCATGGATATGAACATTCAAGGTATTGGTATCATCCACATAGTCTTCCTGCCAGACCTTTTCATAGAGGTCTGTCTTAGAGAAAACCCGTTTTGGATTACTGGCTAAAAGCCATAAAAGTTCGAAGGATTTGACTGTCAAATCAAGCGCCACATCTCCGACTTGAACCTCATGGCTACCGTGATTCATCCGTAAATCCCCGAGACTGACAACTTCTGTCTCACCTCCACGATGAAGACGACGCAAGATATTGTGGACACGCAAAACTAGCTCACGCGGGCTAAAGGGCTTGGCAATAAAGTCGTCTGCCCCCAAGCTCAGACCGTAAATCTTGTCCTGCTCACTGGTCTTAGCCGTGATAAAGAGAAAAGGCTGATCCGGAGATTGATACTGAACTTCACTAATCAAATCATAACCATCCATCCGAGGCATCATGATATCTGTAATAATCAAATCAATCGGTTTTCGATTGAAGATTTCTAAGGCCTCTACTCCATCATGGGCCACCAAAACCTGATATCCTGCCTGAACCAGATAACGTTGATGAATATCTGTGATTTCTACCTCGTCGTCAACGAGTAAAATTGTCTTTCCCATCTATCTCTCCTTTGAAAAAAACAGTGCTATACCACAATAGTATAACACTATTTTAATCGCTTTACGAACATTCTAAACGATATCTGGATTTTTCAAATTCTAGATAGAAAGTCTGTAGCTAGACTAGTCATTTTCCTCTTTTTTAGCTTTCAAACCGAGTCCACCTAACAGTCCGGCCAAGGCTAGTCCAAAGAATCCAATAGTAGCCATTGATGTTTGGGCTTCACCAGTATATGGAAGCATGTCTTTTTGGTCTTTCATGTGATCAGCCATCATTGGACTTGACACCTTGTTAGTAGACGCCATCTTGCCTTCATCAGACATTTTGCTTGAGATTGCTGCGACTTGGTCTTGCTTCATGCTTGGTGTTGCCATAGACTGGCTAGCATTCATGGTTTTATCCTGCTCTTTGTTAGGCATCATCTTATCCTGGCTAGCAGCTGGCATTTTAGATTTCATCGCATCTTGATTGTCACCAGGCATTTGAGCTTTCATATTAGATGCAGCTTGATGACTATTCATCATTGGAGCTGGCATAGCTGAACCATTAGAAGATGGGACGAAACCTGACTGCATCGGGACAAGAGACTGATGTCTATTCAAGTTTACTGTCAAATCCTTAGTCGCTACGAGATTAGTCAAATCAGCCTTGCCATCTTTCGCACCGTACACTTTGATGGTTGCCTTGTAGCTTTGTGTACCATATTGTTTCAACAGGTCAAGAAGCTCTTTATCTGATTTACCTTGGGTACCTGCCAAGTCCACTTCGTAGAAGTAGAGACCTTTGCCCAATTTTTCTACTGGTGGAAGAGCTGGGTTTTTAGCTGAACCGTTGTCTGACCATGGAGCCTTGTCAGAAGCTTTCAAGATAAGACGAGTTAACATACCGTCACCAGCGAAGAATTCATACGGAATAACTTGGTTGACACCGGCTGTAAATGGACCTGGGAAGTTAGCCTTGTCCAAGTAAGTGGCTGGAACGTCTACTGTATCTTTGGTGTTGTCGGCTACTCCTTTTTGGACTTCAGCTGGAGTAGTTAAGCCATTCAAATTGACTGTCAAATCTTTAGTCGCTACGAGATTTGTCAAATCGACCTTGCCGTCTTTGGCACCGTAGACTTTAACTGTTGCTTGGTATGTTTGTGTGCCGTTAACACGAAGTTGGTCGAGAAGAGCTTGACCTTCTTTGCCTCGTGTGTTGCCGTTCAAATCTACTTCGTAGAAATATTGACCTTTTGCCAAGCCTTCAAGTGGAAGAATTGCTGCATTTCCTGCTGAACCATTGTCTGACCATGGAGCCTTGTAGGCTGTTTTGAGCAAGAGACGAGTTAACATACCGTCACCACCGAAAGCTTCGTAAGGAATCACTTGGTTAACACCTGCCAAGAATGGACCGGGAACATTTGCTTTTTCAAGATAGCTAGCTGGAACATCGGTGCTGTCTTTTATGTTGTCAGATACTGCTTTTTTAACTTGGTCTGGACTAGTTACCTTTTCTTCCTTAGGTTCTGGAGTCTTTTCAGGAGTTTCTACTCCTGTTTTAGGCATTTCAGCTACTTCAGCTTTAGCAGTTTCTTCCATTTTTTTAGCAGTTTCAGGCTCAGTAGCTTTTGTTTCTACAGACATTTCTTCTTTAGAAGGTGCTTCTGTAGTCGCTACTTCTTTCTCAGGGTCCATAGGAAGCTCAGTAGCTTTTTCTGGCATCTCACTAGTTTTCTTGACTTCTTTAGGCATGTCTTTCTCAGTTTGGACAACTGGTATTTCAGTAGGTTTCACTTGATCTGCACGAACTGAAGCTGGTTGACCGACTAGAACAAAGAAGCCACTAGCCACAACAACTGAAGCAACACCTACACTGAGGCGGCGAATAGACCAACGAGTATATCTCTGATTTGGATTGAATTTCATAGGATTCTCCTTAGAGTTTTTTTGATAGCTCTAGTATAATCTCCTAAAATTAAAAAGGATTAAGAAAAAGTTAAAATTTTTCTTAAATCCTTCTTATAAAATACTTATATTGACTCAATAGTCACTAGAAAAAAGAATAGTCATTTCTCTTTTAATCATTAAGGTGTGCTAGATTATCCAAATATTGGTTATTGATTACTGCCATCATATAGCCATCAGCTTTTAATTGATCATCTGGACCAAACTGAACGTCTAGAGGAGCATTTTCGTAGTCACGAAAACCAAGGATATTGAAATTGTATCGTCCTCGAAGGTCTAGTTGGCTTAGACTCTTGCCTGCCCACGACTGTGGAATTTTCATCTCGATAATCGAGACATTCTTGTCCAACTGAATGACATCTACGCTATTATTAAAGAGTATTGTCTGTGCCAACGAGCGCCCCATTTCATACTCTGGCGAAATGACTGAATCCGCACCAATTTTTTCAAGAACTTTTTTTGCTGTATGACTTTTAACCTTGGCAATAACTGTCGGCACTCCCAGGCTTTTGCAATGCATGACCGCAAGCACACTCGATTCTAAATTTTCCCCAGTTGCTACGACAACTGTATCGCAAGTATCAATCCCTGCTGAGAGCAAGAGATCTTCATCGGTTATATCTCCAACAACTCCACGAACCAAGACTGGTTCGAAATGATTGATTCGTTCCTCATGGTCGTCAATGGCGATAATATTTATATCTTGCTGAGCGAGAGCGGTAAGCACACTACTCCCAAAAATTCCCAAACCTAAAATTCCAATTGTTCGATCTGACATAGACTTTCCTTTCTTAACCAATGGTAATATCTGCTTTCATATAATGGATCATGTCTTTCTTATCTGGTTGATACTCAGCTAAACTGACTAATAGCGTGAGTGGCCCGATCCGTCCTATGAACATCAGTAGCATTACAATGCTAAGTGCTAACTTGCCTAACTCTGGTGTCAGATTGGCAGTCACACCAACCGTGGCAAGCGCTGAAATCGTCTCGAACATGATGTAGATAAAGCGCGGATTTCCCTCGGCTGTTATTCCTATTAAGATTAAGCCCGCTAAAAAGTTATCAAGAAGATGATGAAAACACTGAAAGATTTCTGGACTGTTCGTGGTTCGATCGTTCTTCGAGCTATATTGGCATGAGGCAATCCTAAAAGCTCACTGCGCGCAAAGACCAATAAGACAAAGAAGGTTGTGATTTTAAGTCCCCCTGCAGTTCCGCCAGGAGCCCCACCAAGAAACATTTGTAAAATATAGATCAGTAGTGTAACAGGTCTAGCTTGAGTATAATCAATAGAAGCAAAGCCTGCCGTTCTCATGCTAACTGTTTGGAAAAAGCTAACCAGCAATTTATCCGGAATACTGAGATTGCCAATCGTTCCCGAATTGTTCCACTCTATCAAGAGGGTTAAAACTGTTCCCGTCAATAAAATCCCAGCTGTCAAGAAGAGAACCAATTTGGTATGGAAGCGAAGCCGACGTTTTTTCTTGCTCAACCGTGTAGCCAGGTCAAACCAAACCATAAATCCTAGACCGCCGGTGATTATCAAGGAAGCAATCACTAGATTAATCAGAGGGTCAGTTTGAAAAGCTACTAAACTTGTACTGCCAAAATTATCAAAACCAGCATTACAGAAAGCTGAAATAGCTACGAAGATAGAGGTAAAAATCCCTCGGCCCCAACCAAATTCCGGAACAAAACGAAAACTTAACAGGAAGGCTCCTAGTCCTTCAACGATAAAAGTTGTCAAGAAAATCGAACGTATGAAAACCTTTAAAGACTGAGTTTCTCCATAACTAAAACTCTCCAGAATTGTTTCACGGCTACGAAGACTTAGCTTTTGCTTACTTTGAATATAAAAGACCCCTATAAAGGTCATGAGACCCAAACCACCAATCTGGATCAAAAACATACAGATTAACTGACCCCAGATGTTATATGTGGTAGCTACTGGTTGAGTACAGAGTCCTGTCACACAGACCATGGATACAGCTGTAAAGAGATGGTCGAAATAGGTCGCTTGGGAGCTTGTTGCTTGCACAAATGGCAGGCTCAAAAGGAGAGAGCCTACGAAAATAACCAAAGCAAAACTTAAAAAAATGCGACGGGCAGATGATAAACGCCCCAATGTCGTGTTTATTTTTTCCGAAAATGATTTGAATAACATAGCTACATTGTACCATAAAACAGTTAAATCAGTCACATATGACTAACAATTTCAAGACAGAGTTCCAAGGCCTTGTCAAAAGCTTCTGAACCCCAATCGCGACTATCATAATTTTCTAAATCCGCTAGAGAATCTGCTGTGAATAGAAGTTGTCCCCAAACTACTCCTCGAAGCTGGGCAACTGCTGCAAGAGCTGCACACTCCATCTCCACAACTGCGCAGCCTTCTTCCTTCCTATAGGCAACTTTTTCAGCTGTTTCTCGGTAAAAACCATCTGTCGACCAAGTCATAACCTCTTCATAAGGAATACCTAGTTGTTCCAAGACTTGCTCGATAGCAGAAACAGCTTCCACATGAACATCCATATAACGAGAAGGTGCCGCATAATGGTAACTGGCTCCTTCATCACGCAGGGCACGAACTGGAACCAGAAAGGCATTTTCCTCAATATCGGCTAGAACTCCACAAGTACCAGTGGAAATGATTTTCTCCACACCATAGGCAATCAACCAATCCATAAACTGGGCTGCTGGGGCAGAACCAACGGGCGCTTGAGCTAGGCACACTTCCTCACCCTTGTAATTCAAGACATAAACAGGATAAGTTTTAGTGGCAGAAATAAACTCGCCGACGCACTTGGCTCCTGCTTCCTGAGCATAGCGGTCAATCTCCTCTTCCAAAAATGCATAGATGCACTTCTTTGGTAACTGTAAATCCAAGTCTTCGTGATTTGGCATAATGACTGCTTGGGGATTATCATCAAACTCTAAAATGGGAATGGCGTGTTTTTGAATCATAGTGTACCTCCTCTAAATTTATACTATTATAGCAAAAGCAAAACCAAAGTCAAGGCGAGAACCTAAGTCAAATCAGAAAAACATATTTTAAATAGAAAACATCAATTAAATGCTTTTTCCTAATCAAAAAATTGCTATAACTTATGAATTCGTTTATAATAGATTGAATTTAAAAAGTGGAGGTTCTTATGAAATTCTATTCATACGACTATGTTCTAAGTCAGATTAGTCAACAGAATTGGGCCATGATTATTGTGTCGACGTTCTTAGTGATTGTGACTGGATTTTTTGCATTTAAGGCTTTCAAAGATAAAAAAGGGAGCAAGTTCCGTGAATTATCGATTATTTCTATTTTGACTTTAATTGCTTTTGTATTGATTAGCATTACGAATCTTCAAAGCAGTCAATCCAATGATAATCAATTTCGTAGTTCCTTACACTTCATCGAGATTGTATCAAAAGAGTTAGGTGTTGATAAAAAAGATGTTTATGTCAATACCTCAGCTACAACTGATGGAGCTATTATTAAGGTTGGCGACAATTTTTATCGTGCGATTAGCGGGACTGACCAAGATAGCTATTTATTAGAAAAAATGGAACTGTATAAATCAGACGTTGAACTCGTGGAGGTTGAAAAATGATAAGCTTTTTTGCTACGATTGCGATTAAATTAGCCTTGGGGCTACTTTCTCTTGTTTTTGTTATTAACGTAACAGGGAAAGGAAATCTAGCACCAAGTTCTGCAGTAGACCAAATACAGAACTTTGTTCTCGGGGGTATTATCGGCGGGATCATCTACAATAGTTCAATCACTATCATACAATACGTTGTTATCCTCATTATCTGGACTATTCTCATCCTGCTCCTTAAATGGCTGAATACCAATGTTTCCTTCATTAAACAGCTGATTGACGGAAAACCTACGATTATCATTAAAAATGGAAAATTAGATCCAGAAGCCTGTCGTTCAAAAGGTCTTGCAGCTGCAGATGTAGCTCTTAAATTGCGTGCTCAAGGAATTTTCCAACTAAAGGAAGTCAAGAGAGCTGTGATTGAGCAAAACGGACAGCTAATTGTCGTAAGAATGGGTGACGAGAATCCTAAGTACCCAGTCATTACAGACGGCGTTGTCCAAGTTGAAATCCTAGAAACAATTGGCAAAACTGAAGAGTGGCTAACAGAAAAATTGAAAGAAGAAGGCTTCGAAGAAGTGTCTAATATCTTTATCGCCGAATATGATAAAGGGCAATTGAATGTTGTAACCTATTAAAAAAATAAACTGATGCTTTTCGTATCAGTTTTTTGCTTTTTAACAATAAAGGGTATATACTTAAATTAACATCTGATTTAATTCAGATAATACAAAAAATTAACGGAGGTAATCCCTATGTCAATCGAAGAAAAACTCAACCAAGCTAAAGGTTCTGTTAAAGAAGGTTTTGGTAAACTAACTGGCGATACAAAAACTCAAGCAGAAGGAGCTGCAGAAAAAGTAGCTTCAAAAGCTAAAGAAGTTGCCGAAGATGCTAAAGAAGCTATCGAAGGTGCAGTATCTGGTGTAAAAAACATCTTTAAAAAAGACGAAGAATAATTTCCTATATAATAAGCACTCTTATTCCACAGACTTAGAAAAGCATTGGAATAAGAGTGTTTTTTTGCTCGTTCCAACATCAGAAAAGCACCCTTTTGAGGTGCTGATAGTTGTTAATGGAGTAGACTAGCTAGTATGTATAAGAGATAGATGTGGGCTGGATAGAAGATATAGAAGAAATTCTTATCCACACGACCTTTTTCTCCAACATAAGAAATCTCCCTTCTCTTTCGAGAAAGGAGATTTTCTTCTATGGTCGTCCACCAGGACCACCATTTCCTTGAGGGCCTCCGCCGCCAGGCATCGAATTTACAATCTCAGTTTGTTTTTCACCATTAAGGTAGATCTCTCCACCTGTGTAGGTTGCTGTTCCATCAAAGTCAAAACCAGATTGACCTGTCATTTTGATGGTTCCGCCATTAACCGTAATATTACCGTTTGAGTCAATTGGGTCTGTGTCCCCTTGACCAACTTCAACGGTTAGATTTCCACCGTTCATGGTGAAGAAGATTTCACTCTGTTGGGCATTTGCATTGGCTGCGTTGACACCATCGTCTGTTGAATAGATGGTGATATTCCCGCCGTTGATAGTGATTGATTTTCCTTCTAATCCTTCTGTAGATTTCTTGACGGTATAGGTTCCGCTATCGATGACCAAATCACCTGAAGCGTGGATACCATCATCACCAGCAGTAACAGTAATGGTATTTTCAGAGAGATACATGGTTCCTACAGATGTGTCCTCATCATTGTCTACCTTAACACCATCTTCCTTAGCATCGATAGTCATGGTTGTTCCAGTGATATTGAGTTCATCATTGACATTAAAGGCATCTCCTACTGATGTGATGTTAAAGGTTCCACCCGTGATATGAAGCGTATCATTGGCCTTGATACCATTATTCTTCTTACCATCTACATTGAGAGTTCCTTTACCATTGATAGTCAAGTCCACTTTAGAGAAGAGGGCTGCGTCTGCCTTGTCATCACTGTTTGAAGCAGAATCTGAAAGGCTATTGGTTGTTCCATCTGCTAAAGTTAGGTAAACATGCCCGGCTGATGTTGCAGAAATAGCTGCATTGGTATTGGTCATGGTAACACCATTTAGTACGATATGTACATCGTCAGAATTTCCAGCTTCAATCTTGATTTGAACACCGTCGGATTGACCTGAAATCACATAGGTTCCTGCTTTAGAGATGGTAACGGTAGAGCCTGATACGGTAACCCCATCACCTGATACCGTCGCCGTTGATCCTGACAGAGTTACAGTTGCTGCTGTCTTTTCATCATAGGAAGTATCATAGTCCTTGTCGGTAAAGTAGCTAGAAGTTTTCTTATTGGTAGTTACTGTTGTCGTCGCTGCACTATTGCTTGTGCTTGTAGATGACTGGGTACATGCTGTTACCAGTGCTAGAGTCGCTATACTCGTTAATAGGAATGTCCATTTTTTTGCTTTCATGCTCGTTTCCTCGTCTTTCATTTTACATGCTCTTAGTCTAGGTGACTTTCCTAAAAGAAGCCTAAATTTTTTCTGAAAGTTTTCTTAAGTTTAGTTTTAATTAAGTTAAATTTAACAAAAGTTTCAGAAACCCCCCTCTAGAATTGTAGTCAAGCAAGTTCACCTTGTTTAAATATAGTATAACTGAAAGCAAGAGGAGAAAGACTTATGAAACCAATCGAAACAACTTTCAAACGGATTGAAACCAAATATATTGTCTCCAAAGATAAACTAGACAAACTCATCCAAGATTTAAAGGAATATTTAGTAGAAGACGACTATCCGATTTCAACCATTTCAAATATCTACTTTGATACAGAAGATTTTGATGTTCTCCTAGATGATGATTTTGGAGATAAGCGAAAAGAAAAGGTTCGGATGCGGACCTATCTCAGCCAACCCAAAGCAGATAGTCAAGTATTTTTAGAAATCAAAACCAAGGATCAAGAAGGAGTTGGTCGCAAATTTAGACTACTCTCAACTCCTATTTCTATCCTTAACTTTATGACCAAAGGGCACTTGGATCCTAGCATTACTGATGCAGTTGTCATTGAAAAAGTGAAAAAACTTCGTATAGATTACAAGCAAGCCATCAAGCCTCGTATGTATATCTACTATGATCGTTATTCATTAAAAGAGAAAAAATACATCGAAGGCTATGACTATAATAAAATTCGTATCACAATTGACCAAAATCTAGTCTTTAGAGATGAAACTGTCAGTCTCTTCGCGGGAAATCATGGGGCCCCTCTATTGGATGACAAGACTCTAATCATGGAGATTAAAGCTCCTGGAAATAGACCTCAGTGGCTACAAGACATTCTAGATAAATATGGTTTGATTGAACACAAATTTTCAAAATACAGTTGTGCTTATCACAAATCTCAGGGTCTTCCTTATGCACCACGTCCAAGTATAGAAAGCGCAGGTATGGCTTATGCTTAATCTATTTAATTCAATTTTCAACAACGCCACTGCCAGTGCAGACCCCTTCCAACTACTGCTAGCTCTACTTGTCAGTCTAACTCTTGGCTTGGCTCTCACTTGGACCTATAAATATCGGACCCTCTATACCAGAGAATTTGCTATCAGCTTGACTCTGCTTCCCTGCCTCATGACTTTGGTTATTTTTCTAGTCAATGGAAGCTTGGGTACTTCAATTGCTGTAGCCGGAACCTTTAGTTTGATCCGTTTCCGTTCTGCAACAAGTGGTTCAAGAGAACTGATTGCTATTTTCCTAGCCATGATTATCGGTCTAGCTTGTGGAACAGGATACCTCTTCTTGGCTATTCTCTTCACCCTCTTTATCTTGGGTGTTTGGTTCCTTTTGGAGAATCAACAAGTCAAATCTGACAATCAACGTCGTAGACTTTTGACAATAACGGTAGCCAATCAAGAGAAGGTACAGGAAGCTATCCAATCATCTCTTGACCAATTTTGCTCAGAAATCGATATGATTACAATCAATAGCACAAACGCGGGTGACACCCTCAGTATTGTCTATGAAGTCGAGCTAAAAACAGAGGCGAATGATTTCCAAGTGACTAGCTATCTTACACAAAATATTGATCAATGCGATGTGGCTCTTACTAAAAAAGCTAAGAAAAGAAAAAATCTCTAGAGACGAAAAACGAGGCTGGGATAAAAATTCCGACCTCGTTTTTTGCTAGCAATAAGTTTTTGATACTGAGACTGGTTAGGCTTTTCGATTTCAAAGAGCTCTTTTGAAAAAGACTTCACTTTCTCTTTCTACAACCTTTAATTTCCTTTAACTGGAATCTCTTTGATGACTCGTGCTGGATTGCCTGCCAGAACTACATTGTCACCAAAAGACTTGGTGATTACAGCCCCCGCTCCTGCAACAACATTATCCCCTAGTGTAACGCCTGGAAGGACAATGACCCCGCCCCCTGCCCAGAAGTTCTTACCAATCGTGATTGGTTTTCCAAATTCTAAACCTGAATTTCGTTCATCTGGATCTAGTGGATGAAGGGGGGTTAGAAACTGGCAGTTAGGACCAATCATGGCATTATCACCAATAGTAATAGGACAAACATCCAACATGGTCAAGTTCCAATTGGAATAAAAATTTTCTCCTAGATGAATATTGACACCATAATCCACCACCAATCGAGTATTGACATAAAGGTTTTCTCCGGCAGACCCAAACCACCCTTTGATGATTTCCACACCTTTTACTGGATCGACTTCTTCATTAAAAGCTGCTTGCTTTTGTCGCGCTGTTTGCGCTAAAGAACGGAGTTCTGGGGCGAAGGGGTAATAGGGTTCTCCCGCGATCATTTTTTGGTATTCTGTTTTCATGTTATTTCTTTCTTGATTGTTTTACAAGATTGTAGCATAGTTCTATCCTTAAGACAAGCATCAAAAAACTAGTGCATCATTAAATGCACTAGTTTTTGATTAGAAAGTTGACTTTCTCACTACTTTACAGAGTTGATTAATCTTCTTTCTTTTTGCGAGCCACAAGCCCAAATCCACTCAAGACACCTAGCAAGCCTAGAGCAGCAAGACTAGCATGATCTTCAGTACCTGTATTTGGCAATTGAGCAGTATTAGTCTTAACTGGTTCTTTAGCCGTTGGCACTGGATCTGGTGTTGGCACTGGATCTGGCGTTGGCACTGGATCTGGCGTTGGCACTGGATCTGGCGTTGGAACTGGATCTGGTGTTGGCACTGGATCTGGCGTTGGCACTGGATCTGGCGTTGGCACTGGATCTGGCGTTGGCACTGGATCTGGCGTTGGCACTGGATCTGGCGTTGGAACTGGATCTGGTGTTGGCACTGGATCTGGTGTTGGCACTGGATCTGGCGTTGGAACTGGATCTGGCGTTGGAACTGGATCTGGCGTTGGCACTGGATCTGGCGTTGGCACTGGATCTGGCGTTGGCACTGGATCTGGTGTTGGCACTGGATCTGGCGTTGGCACTGGATCTGGCGTTGGCACTGGATCTGGCGTTGGCACTGGATCTGGCGTTGGCACTGGATCTGGCGTTGGCACTGGATCTGGCGTTGGCACTGGATCTGGCGTTGGCACTGGATCTGGTGTTGGTACTGGATCTGGTGTCTTCACTTTTTCGTAGACATGTTCTGTGTCACCGTTTGGAAGTTTCTTAGTCTCTACGAAGCGGTAACCTGGAATATCTTTCTTAGGATTTTCGCCATCTTCTGTTGGATATCCTGGAATCTCATTGCCTTCTTTATCCTTGTGACTAGTCTTCACTTTTTCGTAGATATGTTCTGTGTCGCCGTTTGGAAGTTTCTTAGTCTCTACGAAGCGGTAGCCTGAAATATCTTTCTTAGGATTTTCACCATCTTCTGTTGGATATCCTGGAATTTCGTTTCCATCTTTATCCTTGTGACTAGTCTTCACTTTTTCGTAGACATGTTCTGTGTCACCGTTTGGAAGTTTCTTAGTCTCTACGAAGCGGTAGCCTGGAATATCTTTCTTAGGATTTTCGCCGTCTTCTGTTGGATATCCTGGAATTTCGTTTCCGTCTTTATCCTTGTGACTAGTCTTCACTTTTTCGTAGACATGTTCTGTGTCACCGTTTGGAAGTTTCTTAGTCTCTACGAAGCGGTATCCTGGAATATCTTTCTTAGGATTTTCGCCATCTTCTGTTGGATAACCTGGAATTTCGTTTCCGTCTTTATCCTTGTGACTAGTCTTCACTTTTTCGTAGACATGTTCTGTGTCACCGTTTGGAAGTTTCTTAGTCTCTACGAAACGGTAGCCTGGAATATCTTTCTTAGGATTTTCGCCATCTTCTGTTGGATATCCTGGAATTGCTTTACCATCTTTATCTACAAATGTAGTAACTGGTGTTACTGTTGGTGTGTATGTTGCAGAAGCTTTTGTTCCGTTCATATCTTCACGGACAACTGTTACAGATGGAGCTGTTCCTGTAAATTCTGGTTCTGGTTTGAAGGTTACTGTTCCGTCTGGTGCTACTGTATAAGTGCCGACACCTGGAATAGTCTTCGTTGTTGAGCCATCTTCAAATGTCGCTGGTACTTCATCATTCATTGGAACACTTGGGTCACCTTCTGTGAATTTTGGTTTTCCAGATTGTTCTTGACCTTTTGGTCCAATAGTTGTAACAGGTTCACCTGTTGGTGTTACAGGTGTTACGGTTGGTGTGTATTTAGCTGTTACTGATGTACCGTTCTTATCTACACGTTTAACTGTTACGCCTGTTCCTGTACCTGTGAATGTCTTCTCAGGTGTGAACGTTACTGTACCGTCTGGATTTACTTTGTAAGTTCCTTCGCCTGGAATTACTTTCTCAGTTGATCCATCTTCGAAGGTTGCTGGTACTTCATCATCCATTGGTACTTCTGGGTTACCTGGTTTGAATTCAGGTTTGCCAGTTTGTTCTTTACCTTGGATATCTGTTGTTTCAGCTGGTGTTCCTTCTGGAGTCACTGGAGTTACTGTTGGTGTGTATTTAGCTGTTACTGGGGTACCGTTCTTATCTACACGTTTAACTGTTACGCCTGTTCCTACTCCTGTGAATCCTTTTTCTGGGGTGAACGTTACTGTACCGTCTGGATTTACTTTGTAAGTTCCTTCGCCTGGAATTACTTTCTCAGTTGATCCATCTTCGAAGGTTGCTGGTACTTCATCATCCATTGGTACTTCTGGGTTGCCTGGTTTGAATTCAGGTTTGCCAGTTTGTTCTTTACCTTGGATATCTGTTGTTTCAGCTGGTGTTCCTTCTGGAGTCACTGGAGTTACTGTTGGTGTGTATTTAGCTGTTACTGGGGTACCGTTCTTATCTACACGTTTAACTGTTACGCCTGTTCCTACTCCTGTGAATCCTTTTTCTGGGGTGAACGTTACTGTACCGTCTGGATTTACTTTGTAAGTTCCTTCGCCTGGAATTACTTTCTCAGTTGATCCATCTTCGAAGGTTGCTGGTACTTCATCATCCATTGGTACGTCTGGGTTGCCTGGTTTGAATTCAGGTTTGCCAGTTTGTTCTTTACCTTGGATATCTGTTGTTTCAGCTGGTGTTCCTTCTGGAGTCACTGGAGTTACTGTTGGTGTGTATTTAGCTGTTACTGGGGTACCGTTCTTATCTACACGTTTAACCGTTACTCCTGTTCCTACTCCTGTGAATCCTTTTTCTGGGGTGAACGTTACTGTACCGTCTGGATTTACTGTGTAAGTTCCTTCACCTGGAATTACCTTAGTTGTTGAACCATCTTCAAATGTTGCTGGAACATCGTCATCCATTGGTACACTTGGATCACCTTCTGTAAACTTAGGTTTTCCTGTTTGTGTCTTACTTTGGATATCTGTTGATGTTACTGGTTCCGCTGTTGGTGTTACTGGAGTCACAGTTGGTGTGTACTTAGCTGTTACTGGTGTACCATTCTTATCTACACGTTTAACAGTCACGCCTGTTCCTGTTCCTGTGAATGATTTTTCTGGTACGAAGGTTACTGTTCCGTCTGGTGCTACTGTGTATGTTCCTTCACCTGGGATAGTCTTAGTTGTTGAACCATCTTCAAATGTTGCTGGAGCATCATCGTCCATTGGTACACTTGGATTACCTTCTGTAAACTTAGGTTTACCTGTTTGTGTTTGACCTTGTTTGTCAGTTGAAGTAACATCTTCACCTGTTGGAACTACTGGAGTAATCTTAGGTGTGTAAGTTGTTTCTACAGCAGTACCGTTAGCATCTTTAGCTTGAACCTTAACTGGAACAACATCACCTGAGTATGATTTGTCAGTTGGTGTGAATGTTACAACACCTGTTTCTTTATCAACTGTGAAAGTACCGATTTCTTTACCTTCTGGTGATTTAGCAACTACTGATGTAGCTGGTTTGCCATTTCGTCAAGAAGAGTAATCGTATCCTTGTCGATTGGTGCAACTGGGTCACCTTCTGTGAATGTAACAGTACCAGTTTGAACCACACCTTGAGGTGCAACTGATTCAGCTGGAGTTGCTGTCGGTGTTACTGGAGTTACTGTTGGTGTGTACTTAGCAGTTACTGGTGTACCATTCTTATCTACACGCTTAACAGTTACACCTGTTCCTGTGCCTGTAAACGATTTTTCTGGGACGAAGGTTACTGTTCCGTCCGGTGCTACTGTGTAGGTTCCTTCGCCTGGAATGACCTTAGTTGTTGAACCATCTTCAAATGTTGCTGGAACATCATTATCCATTGGAACATTAGGATTACCTGGTGTAAAGCTTGGTGTTCCTGTTTGTGTCTTACCTTGGATATCTGTTGATGTTGCTGGGTCTGCTGTTGGAACTACTGGAGTAATCTTAGGTGTGTAAGTTGTTTCAGCTGGTGTACCGTTGGCGTCCTTAGCTTGAACCTTAACGGCAACCACATCACCTGAATATGTCTTATCAGTTGGTGTGAAGGTTACTACACCTGTTGCTTTATCAACTGTGAATGTACCGATAACCTTACCATCTGGTGACTTAGCATCTACTGAAGCAGCAGGTTGACCATTTTCATCAAGAAGAGTAATGGTATCCTTGTCGATAGGAGCAACTGGATCACCTTCTGTGAATGTCACTGTTCCAGTTTGAACCACACCTTGAGGTGCTTCTGATTCAGCTGGAGCCGCTGTTGGTGTTACTGGTGTCACTGTTGGTGTGTACTTAGCTGTTACTGGTGTACCATTCTTGTCTACACGTTTAACTGTTACACCTGTTCCTGTTCCTGTGAATGATTTTTCTGGTGCGAATGTAACTGTTCCATCTGGAGCCACTGTGTAGGTTCCTTCTCCTGGAATTACCTTCGTTGTTGAACCATCTTCAAAGGTTGCTGGAACATCATTATCCATTGGAACACTTGGGTTCCCTGGTGTGAAAGTTGGTTTACCCGATTGTTCTTGACCTTGTTTATCAGTTGAAGTTGCATCTTCTGCTGTTGGTGTAACAGGAGTTACTGTTGGAGTATATGTTGCAGAAGCTTTTGTTCCGTTCTTATCTTCACGGACAACTGTCACGGCTGGTGCAGTTCCGACGAATGATTTTTCTGGAACAAATGTTACTGTTCCATCTGGTGCTACTGTGTATGTACCTACTCCTTCAACCTTCTTACTTGTTGTTCCATCGTCAAATGTTGCTGGAACATCTTCGTTGATTGGTACACGGCTGTCACCTTCAGTAAATTCAGGTTTGCCTGTTTGTGTAGCACCTTGAATATCTGTGGTTTCAGCTGGTGTTGCAGTTGGTTTAACCGGAGTTACTGTTGGAGTATATGTTGCAGAAGCTTTTGTTCCGTTCTTATCTTCACGGACAACTGTCACGGCTGGTGCAGTTCCTACGAATGATTTTTCTGGAACAAATGTTACTGTTCCATCTGCTGCTACTGTGTATGTACCTACTCCTTCAACCTTCTTACTTATTGTTCCATCGTCAAATGTTGCTGGAACATCTTCGTTGATTGGTACACGGCTGTCACCTGCAGTAAATTCAGGTTTACCTGTTTGTGTAGCACCTTGAATATCTGTTGTTTCAGCTGGTGTTGCAGTTGGTTTAACCGGAGTTACTGTTGGAGTATATGTCGCAGAAGCTTTTGTTCCATTCTTATCTTCGCGGACAACTGTCACGGCTGGTGCAGTTCCTACGAATGATTTTTCTGGTACGAAAGTAACTGTTCCATCTGCTGCTACAGTGTAAGTACCAACGCCTTCAACAGTCTTAGTTGTTGTACCATCATCAAATTTAGCTGGAACAGTTTCATTAATTGGAACAGTCTTCTCAACACCGTTAACTTTAACTGTACCACCCTTAAATTCTGGTTTACCTGTTTGAGTTGCACCTTGAATATCTGTTGTTTCAGCTGGGGTAGCTGTTGGTTTAACAGGAACAATCTCAGGAGTGTAGGTTGTACCTACGAAGATACCGTTTGAACTTTCAGCCACAACTGTAACTGGAGTTACTTTACCAGTGTAAGATTTATCTGTTGGTGTGAAGGTTACAGTACCTGTTGCTGGATCAATTGAGAAGGTACCAATTGCTGTTACTCCATCCTCTGCATAAGCTGGGGTAGTAGTAACCTGATTACCATCATCATCTAAAGTGTATAGCTATTATCTTTAATAGTAATTTCTTTATCTTCACCATTAACTTGTACAGTTGTACCTGCAAATGTTGGTGTTCCTGTTTGAGTCGCACCTTGTACATCAATTGATGTTGCCGGATTCGCAGTTGGCTCTGCCGCTACTACAGTTGGTGTATATGTTGCATCCGCTGTAATCGTAGCTTTTTCACCATTTTCGTTAGTAATTGTAGCAGTAGCCTGAACTTTAACTCCCTTAGCAGTTCCAACGAAGTCTTCTTCAGGAGTAAATGTAACAGCTCCTGTAGAAGGATCTATTGTGTATGTTCCTTCGCCAGCTACTGTAACAGTTTTTTCATCAGTAGGTTGACCAATTGCAGGATCCACTAGCTTCTTACTTGTGATTTTAACTGTCTTATCATTACTCAAGTCAAATGTTGGAGTTTGAGTTTGAGGAACGTTTTGAATGTCCACAGACTCCTTGTTAGTCGGAGTAATTGTTACAGGTGTAACAGTTGGAATGTATTTAGCTGTCGCAGTCTTAAGAGCATTATTTGGCACTCTACCATCTTTGTCACGACCAACTGGAGCAGTAAGAGAAACTGTTACACCCTTGGCAGTTCCAGTAAATCCTGGTTCTGGTACAAAAGTAACCTTTCCAGTCAACTCGTCTAGATAGTAGATCCCTTCTCCTTCTACAGTCAAAACAGGATCATTAATAACAGTGCCAGTTGTAGGATCGACAAATTTAGCCGGATAATCAAAATCAGGTGTGATTTTGACTTTCTCTCCATTGCTATTTGTACCTTTAAGAGAGAATTCAGGCTTACCTGTTTGTGTTGCACCTTGAATATCTTTAGAAGTCTTATCTTCACCTTCGATATTTTTAGGAGTTACAGTAGGGATGTAGAGACCATCCATGGTATTCAACTGACCATTAACGTTTGGTTCTTGGTCTGGGAATTTTGTTGACCAACCAGTATTATAGCCATTATTATCTGAACGACGGATAGAGATACCATCAGCTGTTCCTAGGAAGTTATCTTCTGGGATAAACTCAACATCTACATCTTTGCCGTTAGCAGTAATCTTGTATTTCCCTTGACCTGGTACAACATAGTAACCTTCTGCATCAAGAGTTGCACGGTTGCCATCTTTGTCAACGATGTATGGTTCTACAGTTTCATCAATAACAGCAGCAGAATTACGTTCAAACTTGTGTTCTCCACGTGCTGTAAAGGTTACAGTCGCTGTTTGTTTAGTAGCTTGAGGACCAGAAGTTTCCTTGAATTCCCCTTTTGGTGGGTGGGTGATTTGAGTCTTGAAGTCTTCAACTTCCCCTGAGAAGGCCATGCCAGTTGGGCTTTCGATCTCGTTCGCTTTCTTAGCGATACGAACACGAGCACCTAACTCTTTAACGCTTGGGTCGACGTAAGTCTTGCTGTTTGCAAACAGTAACTCAACAGTGCCATCCTTAGTTATTGTAGCGAGATTTGAGCGTTCATCCTCATCAAACTTACCATTTTGGTTAAAGTCTATCCAGCCATAGATATGTGCTTCTGGAGCTCCATCAGTATGAGCTTCAACCTTCAGAGTATAGCCACCTGGACGAGTACGATCCAACTTAATCATTTCATTAGTTGAACCTTTTAAATCATCTGGCAAGATTTGGTCAACACCTTCATCCGCAGTGGTCGCCTTGTCATCACCGGTCCAATCAAGAGTATTGTTTTCATCCATATCTGGGCTCACGTGACCAAGATATGGTTGGTTGACTTTTTTACCAGTTATCCCATCAACCGTTGCGATTGAGTGAATCGCCTTGCCATATGATTCAGGAGCATCCCCTTCATCAAGCGGGAAGAAGCCGAACATAGCGGACTGTTTCCCACCTGAAGCAATGTAAAGACCAATCTCAGAAGCTCCTTTTGTCATAACAAGAGGAACAGCAACATTAGCTGCAGAAATATTTGGTCCGAAGACTCCTGTTCCGAGACCTCCAGTTGTTAGATCAGCACTTCCAAAGTACTTCCAAGCAACCGCTTTTTTATCTGGACCGGCTTGAGTTGAACCTCGAAGTTGGTTAAGATTCAACCCATAGAAATTCATGCCATTTATATTTGTGGTAGGATTTGAACCAAATAAATTGTCTGTATCTTGTGGAATAAACGTTTTAGTATTTGTTTTTCCGAGTTTATACCACTCACCAATTTGTTGCCATCCTTCTCCATTGGTCGTGAACATAAGCAATTCACCAGGGTTAGCGGACTCACCATCTGCCATGACGACAGCAGGTTTGACTGCTTTGCCACGGAAGGTCGCAGAAACTTCAAACTGGACCCCAATGTTCCCACCGGTTAATTCTGAACTAATAGTAGTTTTCTTAGTTCCAGTATCAATCCCCTCCTTTTTAATTTCAGTCCAATTGTTTTGAGGCTCGGCAATAACCTTAGCTTCTTCACCGGCATTAAATTCCTTCAAGGTAAACTGATTTGCATTTCCATTCACATAACCATTTCTAGCATTGGGGTCATAGGTCGCTTTTTCAGCTTCTGTTGCTCCTCGTTCTTCAAGGCGTTTTTTATAGATTTCAGTCGCTTGGAAAGGCTTCAAAGATTTGACTTTAATGGTGACCACATAGCCCGGCATAATTTCCTTGGTGTAGGTCGCGCCGACTTGGAGAGCAAGGTCACCTTTTGATGTTGTAGTAGTCCCTGTCCAGTTGGCTGTATCGCCAAAGTCCAACCAAGAGATTTGGCTGGCTAAGTCTTTAGCATTGATATTTGTTGTAAAGCCAGGCTTTTCAACTTTCGGAGTTGAAGTTGCATCTTCAACGTCATCCCCGATTAAACTTGGATCATTGGCATCACCAAGAGCACGACGAGTACGGCGTTTCCCTGGTTTTTCTGCTGCAACTGTATCCGATTTTTCTTCGGTTACTGGCGCTACCTCAGTTTCTTTATTAGCAGGCTTTACAGTGTCCTCTGCTACTACAGGCGCTGCATCTGCTTGATAAGTAGTTTTAGGCGTTTTTTCTGTTTCAATAGTTGGAAGACTAGCTGGACTTTCTACCTCCGTAGTCGCAGCAACTCCCTCAACTTTTTTATCCTCTACAGCTTCATCCGCACTAACGTTTGTAGCTGTACCGAGCATAACTAAGGTACCGAGTAAGACTGAGCAAACTCCTACATGTAACTTACGAATTGAAAACCGACTAATACGGTCGTTGAACAAATCATTTTTCACTATATTACCTCCAATTCCTATCTAGGATTGTATATATTGTTATATTTTATGCGTGTTTTTACTATTGCTTCTAATTCAAGCAACGCCCTATTTTACCACTAGTCTAGACAAATTTAAAGCATTTTGCTCACCTTTTCGAAAAAGTATATTTATACTTTTATACGTCGAATTGTTAACGTTTTTTATAAAAATATGCAATTATCATTAAGTATTTATGACCTCAAAATAGCTTCCATATAATCTATAAAGATCTTAACGCTAAACCGGATTATGTGACTCCATTTTATCCTGATTACAGAAAACCAATGAAGAAAACGGATTTTCACAGACCATCTAAGATTCCTTGCCTTGAAACAACTGGTATACCTACTAGAGTACTCCTTAAAAAGCCTTACTTTATGTGCTATCATTGCTCAAAAATGGCAGTAGGTGAAACTTATCTAGTCAAGAAAAGCATCAAATCCCTCGTATTATCCTCCATTAGATTATTATTCAAAAAAATGATTGAAAAGACTTCTATGACAGATATTGCACATTAACTTTCCATTTCAATGTCTTCAAAACATTTCTTAAGGACAATGTTAAAATCATCAATACTCTTCAATTACCCTATTCCAACGCCAAATTGGAAGCGACGAATAATCTCATCAAACTTATCAAACGTAATGCCTTTGGTTTTCGGAACTTTGACAACTTTAAGAAAAGAATTTTTATCGCTCTGAATATAAAAATGGAGAAGACATCAATTGTCCTCTCCAGATATTAGCTTTTCTTCAACCCACTACAGTTGACAAAGAGCCTTATTTTATTCACTTACCTCAACAGTTTCAACGCCTTCTTCTACAGCCGTATCTACTGGAGCTTCTCCTTGTGAAGATGCTAGGTAAGACTCTTCATTGACTGCTTTTGGTTCAAGGTTACGGTAGCGAGCCATACCAGTACCAGCTGGGATGATCTTACCGATGATAACATTTTCCTTGAGACCAAGGAGATGGTCTTTCTTACCACGGATAGCCGCATCTGTAAGGACACGAGTTGTTTCCTGGAAGGAAGCAGCTGACAAGAAACTATTGGTTTCAAGTGAGGCTTTGGTGATTCCCATAAGGACTGGACGACCAGTCGCTGGCACTCCACCTGCGATGAGAACATCCTTGTTAGCATCTGTAAAGTCGTTGATATCCATGAGAGTACCCATGAGAAGGTCTGTATCCCCCTGGATCCATGACGCGAACTTTACGGATCATTTGACGAACCATTACCTCGATGTGTTTGTCACCGATTTCTACCCCTTGGCTACGGTAAACTTTTTGTACTTCACCGAGGAGGTAAGTCTCAACTGACAAGACATCACGTACAGCAAGGAGACGTTTCGGTTGGATAGAACCTTCTGTCAATGCTGCACCACGAGAGATTTGATCCCCAACTTCAACACGCATACGAGCTGTAAATGGTACCACGTATTCGCCTTCTCCAGTTTCACCCTTAACGAATACTTTCTTGGTACGAGTTGAAGCATCTTCTTCGATTGCTGTAACTTCCCCTTTGACTTCTGTGATGACCGCTTCCCCTTTAGGATTGCGGGCTTCAAAGATTTCTTGGACACGAGGAAGACCCTGAGTGATATCGGTATTTGAGGCAACCCCACCCGTGTGGAAGGTACGCATTGTAAGCTGTGTACCAGGTTCCCCCGATAGATTGGGCAGCGATAGTACCAACTGCTTCACCGACTTCAACCGCATCACCAGTCGCTAAGTTGATACCGTAACAGTGACGGCAGACACCATGGCGAGTATTACATGTAAATACTGAGCGGATCGTTACTTCTTCGACACCAGCATTGACGATTTCACGCGCCTTGTCTTCTGTGATCAATTCATTTGGACCGATGATAACTGCACCAGTTTCTGGATGCTTAACAGTTTCTTAGTGTAACGACCATTGAGGCGCTCTTCAAGAGATTCAATCATCTCTTTACCTTCAGTAATCGAACGGATCAAGAGACCACGGTCAGTTCCACAGTCGTCCTCACGGATGATAACATCTTGGGCAACGTCAACCAAACGACGAGTCAAGTAACCTGAGTCGGCTGTCTTAAGGGCCGTATCGGTCATACCTTTACGAGCACCGTGTGTTGAGAAGAACATTTCGAGTACTGACAAACCTTCGCGGAAGTTTGAAAGGATTGGCAATTCCATGATACGTCCGTTCGGAGCCGCCATCAGACCACGCATACCGGCAAGCTGTGAGAAGTTTGAGATGTTACCACGGGCTCCAGAGTCCATCATCATAACGATTGGGTTCTTAGGATCTTGGTTGGCAATCAAACGTTTCTCTAGTTTTTCACGGGCAGCACGCCATTCAGCTGTAACAGCATTGTAGCGTTCGTCGTCTGTGATCATACCACGACGGAATTGTTTGGTGATTTGTTCTACACGTTTGTGTGATTCTTCGATGATTTGAGCCTTGTCTTCAACAACTGGAATATCGGCAATACCCACTGTCAATCCTGCAAGCGTTGAGTGGTGGTAACCGAGGTTCTTCATACGGTCAAGTAGGGCAGAAGTTTCTGTCGTACGGAAACGTTTGAAGATTTCAGCGATGATATTTCCAAGGTTTTTCTTCTTGAATGGAGGGTTCAATTCAAGTTTGCTGATCGCTTCCTTGATATCTCCACCCAGTGGCAAGAAGTATTTATCCGGAACGCCTTCTGTCAAGTTGGCATTGTTTGGCTCTTGCAAGTAAGGTAGACCTTCTGGCATGATATCGTTGAAGAGGATCTTACCAACAGTTGTAAGCAAGACTTTATGTTTTTGCTCTTCTGTCCAAGGTTTGTTGAGGCTGTCTGTTGCGATACCAACACGTGAGTGGAGGTGAACATAACCATTGCGGTAAGCCATAACAGCTTCGTCACGGTCTTTGAAAACCATTCCTTCACCTTCACGGCCAGCTTCTTCCATAGTCAAGTAGTAGTTACCCAATACCATGTCCTGAGACGGAGTAACAACTGGTTTACCATCTTTCGGATTCAAGATGTGCTCAGCAGCCAACATCAAGATACGTGCTTCGGCTTGAGCTTCTTCTGAAAGCGGTACGTGGATGGCCATTTGGTCCCCGTCAAAGTCGGCATTGTAGGCTTCACAGACAAGTGGGTGCAAGCGAAGGGCCTTACCATCAATCAAGACAGGTTCAAAGGCTTGGATCCCCAAACGGTGAAGGGTCGGTGCGCGGTTAAGAAGTACTGGGTGTTCTTTGATCACTTCTTCGAGGATATCCCAGATACGCTCATCTCCACGTTCTACCAAACGTTTAGCCGCTTTAACGTTTTGCACAATATCACGAGCTACGATTTCACGCATGACGAAAGGTTTGAAGAGCTCGATCGCCATTTCACGTGGCACACCACACTGGTACATCTTAAGAGTTGGACCAACGGCGATAACGGAACGTCCTGAGAAGTCAACACGTTTACCGAGCAAGTTTTGACGGAAGCGTCCTTGTTTACCTTTGAGCATGTGGCTCAATGATTTAAGTGGACGGCTACCTGGTCCTGTGATCGGACGACCACGACGACCATTGTCAATCAAAGCGTCAACCGCTTCTTGAAGCATACGCTTCTCATTTGAACGATGATACCTGGTGCATTCAACTCCAGCAAACGAGCTAGACGGTTATTACGGTTAATAACACGACGGTAGAGGTCGTTCAAGTCAGATGAGGCAAAACGGCCACCATCCAACTGCAACATTGGACGAAGATCTGGTGGAATAACTGGAAGGATGTTGAGAATCATCCATTCAGGTTTATTTCCAGACTTGTAAAATGCATCCAAAACATCCAAACGACGGATGGCTTTGATACGTTTTTGTCCAGTTGCTGTTTTCAATTCTTCTTTAAGTTCAGCAATTTCTTTTTCAAGATCTACTTGTTTCAAGAGGTCTTGGATAGCTTCGGCACCCATTTTAGCAACGAATGAACCGTAGCCATATTCACGCAAGCGTTCACGGTATTCACGCTCTGTCATGATAGACTTGTGCTCAAGTGGTGTATCCTTTGGATCAATGACCACATAAGCTGCAAAGTAGATAACTTCCTCGAGGGCACGAGGGCTCATATCAAGGGTCAAGCCCATACGGCTTGGAATCCCCTTGAAATACCAGATATGAGATACAGGAGCTTTCAACTCGATGTGTCCCATACGTTCACGACGAACTTTCGTACGCGTTACTTCAACACCACAACGGTCACAAACAATCCCTCTATAACGAATGCGTTTGTATTTTCCACAAGCACATTCCCAGTCTTTTGTAGGACCAAAGATGACTTCGTCAAATAGTCCTTCACGTTCTGGTTTCAACGTACGGTAATTGATTGTTTCAGGTTTTTTGACTTCTCCATAAGACCATGAACGGACTTTACTTGGAGAAGCTAGTGTGATTTGCATACTTTTAAAACGATTTACGTCAACCACTATTTCTTCCCTTTCTATTCTAAGTGAGCTACTTATTCTTGTTCAGTAGCTTCTTCTGTTGCTTCCGCTTTTGCACCTTCTTCAGCTTCAAAAGCAGCTTTTGCTTCTTCAGCAGCTTTTTTACGTGCTTTTTCAAGGTCATCTACGTGGATGACATCTTCGTCCATGCCCTCATCAAGATCACGAAGCTCAACTTCTTGATCATCTTCGTCAAGGACACGCATGTCAAGACCAAGTGATTGCAATTCTTTTACAAGAACTCGGAAGGATTCTGGAACACCTGGTTTTGGAATTGGTTTTCCTTTTGTAATAGCTTCATAAGCTTTCAAACGTCCGTTGATGTCGTCAGACTTGTAAGTCAAGATTTCTTGAAGGACATTTGATGCACCATAAGCTTCAAGTGCCCAAACCTCCATCTCACCGAAACGTTGTCCACCAAACTGAGCTTTACCTCCGAGTGGTTGTTGCGTAACGGTCGAGTAAGGTCCGACTGAACGAGCGTGCAATTTATCATCAACCATGTGGTGGAGTTTGATCATGTACATGACTCCGACAGAAACACGGTTATCAAATGGTTCACCAGTACGTCCATCGTAAAGGATAGTCTTGGCATCGCTATCCATACCTGCTTCTTTAACAGTTGACCAAAGATCTTCAGAACTTGCTCCGTCAAAGACTGGTGTTGCGATGTGAATACCAAGGGTACGAGCTGCCATACCAAGGTGGAGCTCCATAACCTGACCGATATTCATACGTGATGGCACCCCAAGCGGGTTCAACATGATATCAACTGGAGTTCCGTCTGGAAGGTAAGGCATATCTTCTACAGGAACGATACGAGAGACAACCCCTTTGTTTCCGTGACGTCCGGCCATCTTATCTCCGACCTTGATCTTACGTTTGAGCGATGTAAACACGAACAAGCATGTTAACACCAGATTGCAATTCATCACCGTTTGCACGTGTAAAGATTTTAACATCACGAACGACACCATCGGCACCATGTGGTACACGAAGAGAAGTATCACGAACTTCACGAGACTTGTCTCCGAAGATAGCGTGCAAAAGACGTTCTTCAGCAGAAAGATCTTTTTCACCCTTAGGTGTTACTTTACCGACAAGGATATCCCCTTCTTTAACCTCAGCACCGATACGGATAATACCCATTTCATCAAGGTCTTTAAGAGCATCTTCACCAACGTTTGGAATTTCACGAGTGATTTCTTCAGGCCCAAGCTTTGTATCGCGCGTTTCTGATTCGTATTCTTCAAGGTGGACAGATGTATAAACATCGTCTTTCACCAAGCGTTCGCTCATGATAACGGCATCCTCGAAGTTGTAACCTTCCCAAGTCATGTAGGCAACGATTGGGTTTTGCCCAAGCGCCATTTCTCCATTTTCCATAGAAGGTCCATCAGCGATAAAATCACCTTTTTCTACAAGATCACCAACTTTAACAAGAGTACGTTGGTTGTAGGCAGTACCTGAGTTTGAACGACGGAATTTTTGGATATGGTAAACATCTAATGAACCATCTTCACGACGAACTTCTACCTTGTCAGCGTCAGCATAAGTAACTTTACCATCATACTGAGCAATCACAGCCGCTCCAGAGTCATGGGCTGCTTGATATTCCATACCAGTACCAACATAAGGTGCTTTTGGATCAATCAATGGTACAGCCTGACGTTGCATGTTGGCACCCATGAGGGCACGGTTAGAGTCATCGTTTTCCAAGAAAGGAATACATGCTGTCGCAACGGCAACTACCTGCTTAGGAGAAACGTCCATATAATCAACACTTGATGCTGGGTATTCTTGGTTAACCCCTTGGTGACGTCCCATGACAACTTTTTCTGCAAAAGTGCCATCTGCGTTTAATTTAGAGTTAGCCTGCGCTACTGTGTACTCATCTTCTTCATCAGCTGTCAACCAAACGATTTCGTTGGTTACTTTACCAGTTTCACGGTCAACCTTACGGTATGGTGTTTGAATGAAACCATACTTGTTAAGATGCCCGTATGAAGACAAGTTGTTGATCAAACCGATGTTTGGTCCTTCAGGTGTCTCGATTGGACACATACGACCATAGTGAGTGTAGTGTACGTCACGCACTTCATATCCAGCGCGGTCACGTGTCAAACCACCAGGCCCTAAGGCAGACAAACGACGTTTGTGTGACAACTCAGAAAGTGGGTTGTGTTGATCCATGAACTGTGACAATTGTGAAGAACCAAAGAATTCTTTGATCGCCGCAGTTACTGGACGGATGTTAATGATTTGTTGAGGGGTCAACACTTCATTATCTTGAACAGACATACGTTCACGAACGTTACGTTCCATACGTGAAAGTCCAAGACGTACTTGGTTGGCAAGCAATTCACCAACGGCACGGATACGACGGTTCCCAAGGTGGTCGATATCATCGACGCGACCGATGCCTTCAGCCAAGTTAAGGAAGTAGCTCATTTCAGCAAGGATATCTGCTGGAGTAATCGTGCGAACCTTATCATCAGGATTTGCATTACCAATGATAGTTACAACACGATCTGGATCAGTTGGTGCTACAACCTTAAATTTTTGGAGAACAACTGGCTCTGTTATTACGGCAGCATCGTTTGGAATGTAGACAATCTTGTTCAAATCGCCATCCAAATGACTTTCGATGCTTTCAATCACGCTACGAGTCATGATTGTTCCAGCTTCTACCAAGATTTCACCTGTTTCAGGATCTACCAATGGCTCAGCAATGGTTTGGTTGAGTAAACGTGTTTTAACATTGAGTTTTTTATTGATCTTGTAACGACCAACTGCAGCCAAGTCATAGCGACGTGGGTCGAAGAAACGAGCCACAAGCAAGCTACGTGAACTTTCAGCGGTCTTAGGTTCACCCGGACGAAGGCGCTCATAGATTTCTTTCAAAGCTTCGTCTGTACGAGAGTCCATTGGGTTCTTGTGAATATCTTTTTCAACAGTGTTGCGAACGAGTTCACTGTCACCAAAGATATCAAAGATTTCATCATCACCTGAGAAACCAAGCGCACGAACCAAGGTCGTAAATGGAATCTTACGAGTTCGGTCGATACGAGTGTAGGCGATGTCTTTTGAGTCGCTTTCAAGTTCCAACCAAGCTCCACGGTTAGGGATAACAGTTGAACCGTAGCCCACTTTACCATTTTTATCTACCTTATCATTAAAGTAAACACCTGGAGAGCGCACCAACTGTGATACGATGATACGTTCACCACCATTGATGATGAAGGTACCCATCTCAGTCATGATTGGGAAATCACCAAAGAAAACTTCTTGAGTTTTGATTTCGCCAGTTTCTTTGTTAATCAAGCGGAAAGTTACAAAGATAGGAGCTGAGTAGCTGGCATCGTGGATACGAGCTTCTTCAAGCGTATATTTAGGTTCTTTGATTTCGTAGCCAACAAATTCCAACTCCATTGTGTCTGTGAAGTTTGAAATTGGCAATACATCTTCAAACACTTCCTTAAGACCGTGATCTAGGAAATCTTTGAATGAATCAGTTTGAATTTCAATCAAATTTGGTAAGTCAAGAACTTCTTTGATTCTTGAAAAACTACGACGGGTACGATGTTTCCCGTATTGAACGTCATGTCCTGCCAAGATGATTCTCCTTTTTAAATAAAGTTCCAAGCTTAGTTCTCTAAGCTAGTAATTATCGTTAGATGGTTCTAAAAACCCTATCAACTTATCCCCCTCGACTAATTTTCAGAATCTTTAAATTTTTGTTACAAAGGCCAAAAAAACTGAAAAAAAGCACAAAAAGAGCAGCTAAATCCGACTTTTTCAGGAGATTTAACTGCTGTGAGCCTTGTCCGGACAATATTTCAGACAAAACCTACGACAAATGATTATTCATATTATACCTGATTTTCTTTGATTTTTCAAGGGTTTTGAACGATTTTTTGCCTGTAATATCGACGAGCTTTGTTTTCAGAAAAGGAAGTTTTCATTTTTGATATTTTATAGCTAAGTCAGTATCCTCGTAAAACTATGTGACATTCAAAAAATAATATCTGAATCAATAATCGAATCATTTTTTGACTTCTGCCATTCAATGGTAGGAGCTTGACAGCTAGGAACTTCTAGAAATTTTAGGAAATCTGTCCTATCTTAAAAAAGGGGACTCAGTAATATTTGGATAGAAATTCATTCGTTTCTCCAACATGATTTCTTTGTTGAAATAAACTTAAATACTCTGGTCAGCATTGTTAATACTCTTCAAAAATCTCTTCAAACCACGTCAGCTTCATCTTGGATTATATATGTGACTGACTTCGTCAGTCTTATCTACAACCTCAAAGCAGTGCTTTGAGCAACCTGCGGCTCGCTTCCTAGTTTGCTCTTTGATTTTCATTGAGTATAAGTAAGCCAATGGGAGAAACAAATCCTGTCCGAAACATTTTCGAAAACGCTCTCATAAAAACCACTTTTTGGCCTTCAAAATATTCGAATCAAGCTCATCTATCCTTTTCTCTAGAGTAATTTTTCTCCCTAATTTTAAAGATTTCTATCTCTCCACTCTGACTTGCGTAATAATGCCATCTCTGTCAGTCAGTCTAAATTCTGCAGACGAAAGCCACTGCTTTAAGGCCTTGCTAGTTTGAGATTGAGCAAATACTTTTAATAATTCCTCTTTGTTTCTAACTTCAACTACATAGTAGGCAAGACCTGTCATTCCATGCTCGCGAGGAGCTAAGTTTTTTCCACCCCATTCATTAACAGCCAAATGATGATGATAATCCCCTGATGCTATCCAACTGGCATGTGGAATTGTAAATTTATCCTCAAGTCCAAGAGACTTTTGATAGAAAGAACTCGCCTCACGGCTGTTTTTAACAGATAGGTGAACATGCCCCATACGAGTCCCACTTGCAATGACAAAAGGTTCTACGTCTTGTCCTAGTTCATAAATATCTTGGGCGGACAGCTCTTCTGTCACCCCAATAATTCTCCCGTCCTCACGAATATCCCAATCAGTCACAGGCTTGTCTCTGTAAAATTCAATGCCATTGCCCTCTAAATCTTCTAGATAGATAGCTTCACTATAGCCATGGTCAGCTCCACCAACTAGTGGAATCTTTAAGTCTAACAAGTGTTTAAAAACATCTGCAAGATCTTCTCGACTTGGCAAAAGAAGCGCCATGTGATAAAGTCCGTAAGTCTGCTTGGGATTACTCGTATCATCTGTCTTTATCAGTTTAACAAGAGCTTTGTCTCCAGCGCCCAAAAGCACTTCTCCTTCCGACTGACTCAAGATCTCCAAACCAAGCAACTGATGATAAAATGCTGTCTGACTTTCTAAATCCTTGACATTTAAAGCCACCTCGGACAAATGAATCTGACTATTATATTCGTAAACCATAGAAAACCCCTTTTTGTTGTAACTATATTTATTACAAACATTATACACCCTTCTTAACCAATGTCAATCTAGATGCTTAGGGAGGATAAAAACAAGAAAAATCCTCCCCATACAGGAAGGATTATTTAGGTTTAATGAGCCAGCATTTCTTGGGCGATTTCTTGGCCAGATAGGGTTTCTGGATAGTAGGTTGGCCAGTTGTCCATCTCCTCAAAGAGGGCTTCTTGGCTAGTACCTCCAAAGAAGATATGGAAGTGTCCAGTCTTAACTGGTGCGATATTGTGGTCGCTGAATTGAACATACTTGAATTGTCCAGCATCCGCATCGGTCGCTTCAAAGAGGAAGCGCACGCCACGATTGCCTTTCTTATAAGTCAAGATTTCCTTGCCGACATACTTGTAAGTATATTTCTTACTTTGGTCTCCTTGGATGAATTCCATAGTATTATCTGTAATGTTAATCTTGCTTACATCTGTTTGGTAACCTTTTTGATAGTAGGCCTTGTACTCATCCTTGGTCATCTTGCCAGTCAATTTAGCCTTGTAGTCAAATACTTGATCAAGAGTCCCATTTTCAAGGAAAGGATAGACTGACTGCCAGTTACCAACGTAATCACTTAGGGTACGGTCCTTAACATCGGCATCCTCAAAGTAGCCATTATGAACTGTTTTAGTTTCCTCTACCTTTTCAGGTTCTATTTCTGCTCCTGCCTGATCCGTTGTTTGCTTGAGTGCCTTGAGGTTTTTCTCCATGACAGAGATATAGTTCTCACCGGCCTTCATATCCTCTTCTGTCAAGCTTTCAAGAGGATTTAACACATCTAGCTTCACACCTGTTTCTTTTGAAAGGGTATTCGCTAGGGCTTGTGAGGCATTTTCTTCAAAGTAGATATAAGAAATCTTATTTTTCTTGATGTATTCGGTCAATTCTGCCAAACGGCTTGCTGACGGCTCCGCATCTGGTGAAAGTCCTGAGATAGAAACTTGATTGAGTCCGTAATCTAGAGCTAGATAACGAAAGGCCGCGTGTTGAGTTACAAAACTCTTTTGCTTAGCACTCGAAAGACCTTCAGTATAGGACTTGTCCAAGGCTTGTAGTTTTTCGATGTAGGCAGCGGCATTTTGCTCAAAAGTCGCCTTCTTATCTGGATAGTCAGCCGATAGACTATCACGGATGTGTTCTACAAGCTTGATCGCACGCGCAGGAGACAACCATACATGGGGGTCATACTCGTGATGATGACCTTCTTCACCATGGTCATGGTCTTCCTCTTCTTCACTTCCTGGAAGAAGCAGCATATCTCCAGTAGCTTTAATCGTTTTTACTTTTTTCGCATCTAGAGATTCTAAAAGCTTGGGAACCCAGGTTTCCATGTTTTCATTTTCATAAACAAAAGCATCAGCGTCTTGGATTTTAGCGACAGCCTTAGGTGATGGTTCATAGTCATGTGGTTCTGTCCCAGCCCCGATTAAGAGTTCGACATTGGCCGTGTCCCCTGCTACTTGCTTGGTAAATTCGTAGACAGGATAGAAAGTTGTGACGATATTTAATTTTCCATCGGTTTGTTTTTGATTGGAACAAGCGACTAAGAATAAGGTCACAAGACTTGCCAAAAGTAGGCCTAGTTTTTTCATGTACTTCTCCTATTTGATAAAACGTTTGAGTAAGCTGACTAACAAAAAGACAACTACAAAGATAAGGGTGATACTTGCACTCGGCGGTGTCTCTGCATAATAGGAAATATAGAGTCCCGCAACCATGCCTAGAAAACCAATGGCGCTAGCAAGTATCATCACAGAACTAAAGTTTTTACCTAGACGCAAAGCAATACTTGCTGGTAAGACCATGATAGTCGATACCAAAAGCGCTCCCGCTGCTGGTATCATGAGAGCAATCGCCACACCAGTTACCATGTTAAAGAGGATAGACATAGTACGAACAGGCAATCCATCTACAAAAGCTGTATCCTCGTCAAACGTTAGAATATACATAGGTCTTAAAAAGAGGAAGGTCAAGATTAAAACTACCGCTGCAATGACAAAGAGCCCAATTACCTGCTCTTGACTGATGGTCACGATAGAACCAAAAAGGTACTGATCCAAACTCATAGAACTGAAGCTCTTACCCTTACTCATAACAATAAGTGAGATTGCAAGCCCTGTAGACATGAGGATAGCAGTTCCAATCTCCATAAAACTCTTGTAAACTGTGCGAAGATATTCAAGGAAAACCGCCGCAATCAAAACAATAGCAATGGTTGAGATGGTCGGAGAAATCCCCAAAACCAAACCAAAGGCCACACCTGATAGCGAGACGTGACTCAGGGTATCACTCATAAGACTCTGACGGCGCAAGATTAGAAAAGTCCCAAGAACTGGTGAAAAGAGGCTCATGGCAATAACAGCCAAAAAGGCTCGCTGCATAAAATCATAAGAAAATAGATTAAGCATGGTCCACCTCCTGATCACTTTCATGGACATTGAAACAACGCCATGGCGAATCTTGGTCTCGAACAAGGTGGATGTTACGATCTGCGTAATCCTTAACTTCTTCAGGATCGTGAGTAATCATCAAAACAGCCTTGCCATGGTGGTGGGCACTGTGGTGCATGAGCTCATAAAATTCATTCTTGGTACCTGCATCCATCCCTGTTGTCGGCTCATCCAAGATAAAGATATCTGGATCTGAAGCAAACATACGTGCAATGACCGCTCTTTGCTTTTGCCCACCAGAGAGAGAGCCAATCCGTTTATCCCGATGTTCCCACATGCCAACTGAGTTTAAACTAGCCTTGATGTGTTCTTCGTCGTGAGCATTCAGACGACGGAACCAGCCCTTTCTTGGGTAGCGACCTGATTTGACAAATTCATAAACAGTACTTGGAAAGCCTGCATTAAAACTTGCAATCTGTTGAGGAAGATAGGCAATTCTTAGCTTTTTCCCATGAATATTTGTCTTTGAGATGGTTACTTTCCCAATTCGTGGTTGAAGAATTCCAAGGCTAGCCTTGATTAGCGTTGTCTTGGCTGCTCCATTTTCCCCAGTAAGGGTGACAAATTCCCCACTGTCAACACTGTAATTGATATGCTCAAGCACAGGTTCCTTGTCATAATAGAAGGACAAATCCTCTACTGTGATGTATCTCATTACTTGATTTCTCCTACTAAAGCAGTTAAAAACCGCTGGATAATTTTTTGTTCGTTTGGCGTAAACTGAGTGGCAACCTGCTCATAGGTCAAGAGGGTATGTTCATGATGATGGTGGTGTTCCTCAGCAATTGGTCGAGCCAAGTCTGTCAATTGATAGAAGACAACGCGAGCATCCTTAGGATCCTTAGACGTTTCTAACATTCCCTCCTTAACCAGGGATTTGATAGCCTTGGTAACGGCAGCTTGACTGACATTGAGACGACGCGCCAACTCAGAGTTGGTGAGCGACTCCTCTGATAAAAGCATGAGAATATGCTCTTGGGTATTGGTCAAGGCCACATCACTGGTACAATGACCAATGAGAATTTCATGCTGATTTTCAGCTTTTAGGATAATCTCATTTAAAAATTGATCGATATCTTTTGCCAACTGTCTCATGATTTGCTCCTTTCTCAGAACGGAATTTCTATAAATACAAGGTTTTCACACTATTCCTTTACTAGTTAAGTATATCACATCCAAGCAAGGAGTCAAGAAAAAAGATGAAAACACCCGAGATGTTTTCATCTTGTAGAATTATTTTTCTTGTTTGCGGTTAGTCCAGAGGGCAGTCGCTCCAAGAATCATACCCAATAGCATCATGAAAATAGATTGTTCACTACCTGTATTCGGAAGTATTTTTTCTGATACGACTGTCTTATTGACAAATTTATCTGCAACCTTATAATCAACTTTTACAGTAGATGTTTGGGCAGGAGTTGTTCCTTGAGTTTTTCCTGATGGAGTTGTTTTTGTTGCTGAGTTCTTCTCAGTTTTAGCTGGAGTTGTCTCTTGAGTTTTTCCTGGCTTAGTTGCATCATTTCCTGAATTAGCCAGAGTTGTTCCCTGATTTTTTCCTGGTTGAGTAGGAATTATTGCTTGATCTTTTTCTGGTTTAGCCGGATCTGTTGCTGAATCTTTTCCTGGTTTAGCTGGATCTTGCTCTTTACCTTGATCTTCTGGCAGTTTAAATGTTTTTGAATCCACAGAAATCGTGCGTGAGTTTGGATTTACCTTTTCATACTGAGTCAAATCAGCTGTTTTAAGGTAATCTTCAAAGGCAGCATCCATTGAAGGGCCTTCTTCTCTGGCACCACCAAGCATGGTATAACCATCACCACCTGCTGCAAGGAAGTCATTGGTTGCTAGGTAGTAAACTTTTTCCAAATCTAGTTTTTCATAAAGACCAGTCGCACGATTCTTAACTTGAATAGCCAAGACACGTTTGCCTGCAGCTAGATTTGTATCGTAGTAGACCTTGGCTCCTGAAATCTGTAAGAATCCGCCACTTGGTTCTAGCAATGGTTGACCATTTTCATCCAAGACAGTTTTTCCTGCCTTATCAACCTGCAAAATAGATCCAAGTGATTTTTCAAACATGTCAAAAACTTGTTGACCAGTTACTTGAATTTGTGAAATTGTGTTCCCAAATGGTAGAACCGCAATGACATTTCCTTTTGTAATTGGCTTATCTTTGGCAATCGTTTCACGCAAGCCACCACCATTGGTCACAGCGATATCCGTCGGATGACTAAAGCCTGTTTGACCGTATTGATAGAGAGAATCTGCGACAACATTTCCAAGGTTAGTTTCACGGACACGGACATTTTCACGGTCACCGTTCAATTCAACTGGACTATTTGAAACAACCTCTATAGCATTTTCAGCGTCATACTTTTGTTTGATGTCCTTGACAAGTTTTTCAATTTTTGGATTAGCTTCCAATTTCTTAGCATCTGCAGCCGCAATGAGTGAAGGATTCCCCAATAATTGGCGAGATTTGTAAGTGATTTTACCAACGTTATGGAGATAGCTTCCTGTCTGGTTGTATGTAACATTGTCTCCATAAGTAGTCGATTCTACTGTATGAGAGTGACCATCAATAACAGTAACACGCTTACCTTTCAAAAGAGGATTTTTTGAAAGTGCTTCTGCAAGTGTTGAACCGCGCCATTCTACTGGTGTTGTTGTATCAACTCCCAAGTGAGCGAGAACAACATAGTGTTTGTAGTCTTTGCCTTCTGCCAAGGCTTTAGCTTGAATTTCTTCGATAACCTTATTAACCTCGGCAATAGGTTCTGTAAAGGTTACGCCTTTGACATTTTTAGGGTGGGTCTTGGTAGCTGTTTCAGGCGTTGTCACACCGATGACGACAAATTCATCACCTTCAACATCCTTATTCTTATCAACAATTGTTGCTGCTTCAAATAAACGAGCACCATTCACATAAGTGTTTGAGCTGAGCAATGGGAAGTTCAAGATTTCTTTGTATTTTTTTGCTTCGTCAAGTCCAAAGTCAAACTCATGATTTCCTACAGCCATAGCATCGTAGCCCATCTCATTTAGGATTTTGGCACGAGCTTCACCCTTTGTAGAGTTTGAAATCGGCAGACCTTGGAAGGCATCACCAGCATCCACCACTAGGGTCGTTTGATTGCCTTTTTCGCGCTCCTTCTCAATAACTGTCGCGAGCTTGGCATCTCCAATTACTCCTTTTTCTTCTACGATACGGCCATGCACGTCATTGGTATGCAAGATAACAGTATCTGCTTCTTCTTTTTGAGGTACAGCTTCCTCAGCTGCCGTTGCCGGACTTGTAACAACCTCAGAAGTCGCTGCTACTACTGGTGCTTCTGCAGCGCTCACAACTTCTGTAACTTCTGAAGAACTAGTATTTTCTTCAGCATAGACTTGTCCAGCTAAAAAGGCTGGAGCTAATAGGGCTGTCGATAAGACAGGCAACAAAAAACGTTTATTCATTTTAAAATCCCTTTCTCTTCTTTCTTCTACCATTATACGCTATTTAGTATCATTTTAAAACTCTTTGCCTTTTTTAGGCTAAGCTTTCCGACATTTCATAAAAAAATGAGGCTGGGACGAAAGTCCTAGCCTCTAAATTGTCTTTGGATTGTCGAGCAAGACGCAGTGGTTGAGTGGGCTCTACTACGCTGATTTCATCAGCTTTTACAGCCCTACTCAACTGTGCGGAGGTGGGACGACGAAATAGAATTCTAACGAATTACCGATTTCTGTCCCACTCTCTCTTTTTCTATATTATTGAAAATCTTTGATATTTTCGTCATAAGTCGCCCAATCCTGACTAAAGAAGCGGTCATTCAAATGGTAAGTCGGAGCTGGTATGGGATTGGATAAGAAAGGATCAACTGCCTTGTCAAAAGCAAGCCAACCCAACCAACCTAGGTGAATGGTATCCTTAACAAAGTAGGGATCCCCTCCATTTTTTGAAAAATCAGCAATATTGGTGAAACCTTGGCTTTCCAATTGGTAACGAATTTTTTCAACTGCGTGTTGATACATTTCCTCACTCAGTCCAGTATAATCCATCCATTTTTTATTGACAGGCTGAAAAACAAAGAGCACATTGACCTTAGACTTGGCAAATTGATCAAGTACTAGCTGAAAATCATTGTACTCAGATGACTTGAGAAAGTTGTAATTTTTTTGATATCCTTCCCACTTTTTCAAATCTTTCTTTAACTGAGTATTGTAAAAATGGTTCTCCATTCCCAAATCATTATTGGTTGTATTTTCTTCGCCCTCTTTTCGAGCGATATTTTCCAATTCTTCATAAGAAAATTGATCTGGGAGACTGCTCAAATATTTCTCAACATGATTTTTGTACTTTAATCGGCCTCGAATCGAGAATTGACCAAAAAGAGCAGCTTGTTTTTCATTGAACTCTGCAGAAGCTGTAATGATTGAATGATCAAAGTCCGACAATTGTTCGTTCTTAGCTAACTTCTCAACAATCCCCTTCATCGGTACTCTTGGATTCTGCTTCAAGAGTCTATTAGCCGCATACTGAGCGGCCACATCCCCAGATTGATTTTCCAAGAAAGCAGTCAACTGATCATTGTTAAAATAGGTTTGAAAAATAGTTGATTCATGGTCCTCTTTGGTAAACCACTGCGGAGAGACTACAAATACCGCTTGTTTGTTTTCAAGTTCAGACGTGATTTGTTGCATCCCAAAAAATTGACTGAGTGAAGCAGCCCCTGCCTGCCCCATAAAATAAGGGCGGTAGGAGCGATTGTACTTTTCAGCTAATACTCCTGGATGCATACTATCAAAACGAATCCATTCACTTGAACCAAAGAAAGGGACAAAACGCATATTAGGATCTGTTAGAGCTCTCACTTTTTGGCTTCTCTCCTTAAAGCTCTCTGTACTAACAGAAGCCGCAGAGTATTTCTCCTCCGTCAGATTATGGCTTCTTGTACTTGGATAAAAAAAGATTAGTAGAAGAACCAACAATCCCGCTACAAAGATAGGCCCAAAGATTAACCACAGGCGTTTAAGCATTCTTTAACTCCGTAATTCCGGCTATGATTTTATTAGCTGTATTCCAGTCATCACGGCCAAATTCTGTAACCGGGACACGAATATCAAAGCGGTTTTCGATTTCCACGATTAATTCAACTGTTCCCATACTATCCAAGACACCTGCATCAAAAAGATCCTCATCCATCATGTCAGAAACATCTTCCATAAACAATTCATCAATAATTTCAATAACTTCTGATTTGATATCCATTTTTTAATTCCTTTTATTTTTTAAACCATAAATCATTCAAAAATCCAGAGAAGATTAAGAATGAAATCATCACGACATGGAAAGTTATAACCATGCCAAGCAACTGAACCCAGCGATTCTCAGGCAAGAGAGCTTGCCCTGCTTTCTTTCGTTCCTTATTGAGCGTTTTTTTCTTACGAAGCCAGGCATCATTAATCACTAAACCTAACCCATGAAAGAGTCCGTAGGCGATGTAAAACCATGTTATTCCATGCCAGAACCCCATAAGGAGCATGTTCAGGATATAGGCGACACTTGAGGTAACATTTCGATTCTTAAACAATTTCTTTCTCGTCATCACCATGACCAAGCGCATAAAGACAAAGTCACGAAACCAGAAAGATAAACTCATGTGCCAGCGATTCCAAAACTCTTTCAAATCCCTTGATAAGAAGGGTTTGTTGAAGTTGATTGGACTACGAATCCCCATCAGATTTGAAATAGCTATAGCAAACATGGAATAACCCGCAAAGTCAAAGAAGAGTTCCAAACCAAATGTGTACATAACTGCCACCACATAATAGTTAAAGACGCCCCCTTCCTGTAAAGCTAGATTCTTTAGAGGTGGCAACAAAATTTCGCCTAAAATATGAGCTAGAATAAATTTGTACAGAAATCCCCACATGATATACCGAACAGACTCGGCTAGCATATCCATCAACTCATCGCGCTCTGGAATCGTCCTATAATTTTCATTAAAACGTTTGAAACGATCAATAGGACCACTTGAAAATGTCGGCATAAAGAGAAGAAAACGCAAGTATTCCCACATCTTCAAATCCTTAATGACTCCATCTCTGAGTTCGATAATGACTCCCACCGAACGAAAGGTCAAATAAGAAATTCCGATAAAACCTAGCAAGGATTGTGTGCCATTAATAGCTGGCTGTACCTTCACAAAGATGATAGGAAGTAAAGATAACAGACTAACGAGATAGAAAGTCCATTTCCCGTCTTTAGTTTCGATACTGCTTGTAAAAAAGAACCAGTACAATTTGCCATATCAGATAAATTCCTAGGGCAGCCAATTGATTGGTCTTGCCTCCCGTCAACATAGTGACTATAAAGAACAGACTAACCAATATTTCATACCAGCCAAAACGTTTTTTGAAAAAAAGACCGATAAAGATTGGCAAAATAGCAGTAATCACATACAAAAAGTACTGCGGATTCCCATAAGGCTCAATATGAGGAAGCTGTTTAAGAAGCTCCATCATCTATTGTTTACCTCACTAATCAACCCTTTGATGTCGATTTTCCCGTTTGGAGTTAGCGGCAAGCTGTCACGGTAGAGGAATTTCGAAGGCATCATATAAGACATCATAATATCTTCCAAGTCTTCCTTGATCGCTTTCGTGATATCAATTTCGCGCTCAAATTGTTCTTTGACCCCATCTTTTAAGATAACATAGGCCAAGAGATTTTGAACCTTGTGATCTTTATTATAGCGCGGTACCGCAACAGCCGAGTCAATGTACTGAGATTTGTTCAAGTTTTGAGAAACATCTTCTAACTCAATACGGTAGCCGTTAAACTTAATCTGGAAGTCCATCCGTCCACCGTAGAGAAGAAGGCCTTCATCCGTCATAGTTCCGACATCTCCCGTATGGTAGGCTGGCAGACCTTCAAATTCGAAGAAAGCTTCTGCTGTTTTCTCAGGATTATTCATATAACCTTTTGAAACAGCCGGTCCAGACACGATGATCTCACCTTGCTCACCATTTGGCAATTTGTTTCCTTCCTCATCAATGATGAAGGTTGGAGAATCTTCTTTGGTATAACCAATTGGCAAGCGTTTAAGTGTCGCTAACATCTCATCTGTGATAGCAACCGCCGACAAAGCAACTGTTGCTTCTGTTGGTCCATAGGCATTGATGATGCGCGCATTCGGGAAACGTTCACGCAGTTTTTGAGCCGTTTTAACCGTTAACTCTTCCCCATCAAAGTAGAAATGGGTAATGCCTGGCATCTTTTCAGCATTGAAATCTTCAGACAGCATGGCCATATCTGCAAAAGATGGTGTCGAAGTCCAGATAGCAATCGGGAGAGAAAAGATAGTTGCAAAGAGTTGTTTGAAGTCTTGAGTGATGGCTGATGGAAGGGCAAAAAGCGTTCCTCCAAGAGCCAAGGTCGGTGCCCAGTACATAACAGATAAGTCAAAGGAATAGGGTGGTTGCGCCAACATTTGCGGACGCTCTGGCGTCGCAAATTCCTTGTCTGTAATCATCCAGTTGGTGAAGCTGAGCAAGTTGTCGTGCGAAATTTGCACCCCTTTTGGTTTTCCAGTTGTTCCTGAGGTAAAGATGATATAGTAGTTATCATTCCCTTTGACCGGATGTTGCAAATCATACGCATTCTGAGCCGCATGAACTTCACGCACTTGCTCCAAGGACATGACTGGAGCAGCTGGGTTTTCAATTGGAAACTCATTGATGGCGATGATTAGGCTTGGCTCAGCCACTTCAACAATAGCAGACACGCGCTCCAAGGCAGAATGGCTGTCAATTGGGATATAGGCGTGGCCAGATTTTGTCAGGGCCACAAAGGTTGCCAACATTTCATATTCTTGTCCACCAAAGACCACAACAGGTGACTTTTCAGGAAGTCCCATTTGGTCAATGTGGGCCGCCAAGCTATCTGAGTCTGCCTTCAATTGGCCATAGGTATGCTCTTCTCCCAAAATATTATAAACAGGATAAGTAGGTTGGGTCTGAGCAAAATGCTCAATGGTTTCAATCATATCTACGATTGGTTTGTTTGACATAATAAGGATTCTCCTTCAAGTTAAAATTCATTATAAATAAAGCTTCCTTGACCCTGACCAAGATAGCTAAAGAAGTAAAGTAGCCCTAGAAAGATAAGAAAATACAAGGCTGTCCGACCAAGAAATAGGTACAATTCTTTTCTCTGTTTCATCAAGAAAACCATTCATTTCTGTAATTTTTCACTAAAATAAAATCAATTTCTTACTCATTTATTTTTCTGCTATTATACCACTTTATAGACTATTTTTTCAATTGTTTGCCGTCTATTTACACTAGGTTTCAACAACATTAAATTGTTCCATATGATTCTTTCTAATGATAGTTTGAATACTTTTCAGTGTAGATTATATAAGGAACTACAATAAAGTAGGCTCCATACTATCTATAGAAGATTTCTCGACTATAAATATTATAGAGCCTTATTTTGTGTCTCACTTTATCGGTGCAGTTCCAGTTATCTAGAGATTTTTATAGTCTGTAACCCTAGAATTCACTATAGATAAATTCTTGAATGTTCGAAAAATCAGTTACAAAACAATAAATCACGATGCTTAAGATAACCGTATAGAAAAATAGAGTCCATAAGATTAAACGATGTGTATCAGTTAGCTTAGTTTGCAAATTTGTAAAGTTCTTTTTCAACTTCCATCCATCCTTTCACTCCAACGTGCATCACGTCAAATAAAAAGTAATCATCATACTCTCTGTCCCCATAGTTTAGTACCGTTGCACCATGGGCTTTTGCGACATCTTCTATTTTTTTGTAAGTTTTTTCCCGCATCTCTCTTGAGACACCTGTGTAATCGTTCCACTTCCCGTTTACTGGGAAAATAATGACTTCAACTTCAATGCCCAATTCTTTGGCAACTGTCAAGAAGAGTTCCATATCTGAATACTCTGGTGACTCCAGGTAGCTCAAATCTTTATTAGAATCTTTCAGCGATGCATAGCGATTTTTTAAGTAGGTATTGTAGTAGTTATTATCAACAGCATAGTCATTGTTGTCTGTTTTCTTTTTGACCTCTTCTACAAACTGATTCGTCAGTTGCTCCCAATTGTAGTCCGGAGTTTTATCTCCTAGTGAAGGATAATCTGATTTGGCATGTTTTTGATAAAAAGTCTGTTTGAGCTTAAAGGAATACATCGCGTTATCAAGCTCTAATAGTTTTTTATCAACAATGGTTCCTTTTCCATCTATGAAATAACTTTTGTATTTTTTGTAGATATCATTTTGTTGCTTGTTCCCCTTGGTAATCTCGATAATACGATTGATTAGTTTTTCTTTCGTTTCCTTACTAATCTTGTCATTATCTAGCATGTGGAAAATATGTTCCTGAGAAGCCTTGTTCAAAAAGGCATCTTGATGGGTTCCATCTTTTTCAAACCACTGAACAGACTCTACTATAGCTACTTTTCGCTTACTCATAGATCCCTCAATCGAGCCCAAGGTCGTAGCCTGAATGATGTTTTGAGAATAACTAGTCCCAATCTGCATGATATTAAAATCGTTGTAGTTAAAAATTTTATTGGGATGATAGTCTTCATTTATCGTCGCAACCAACTCTGAGGAACCCATTAAAACCAGTGTATTAGGAGTAATATTGCTTGTCAGAATGTCTCTACTTTTATACTTTTCATACGAGGTGCTATAACGAATACTATTATCCTTGACTTTATAATAATCATCAATTTTCTTGACATACGTCACATTTAAAAGAGCAAGCGTCGCAATTACGAGCACAAGCGATAGTAAAAATGCTTTTAGTTTAATCATCTCGTTTTATCCTATCCCTTCGATCCGTCCTCTCTTTTCCATTTCTTATCTCTTTAAAATCGTAATTAAGATTTTATAGGGTTCACCTGAAAAGATAAAGAAACCAATCATGACCAAATTCATGGTCACAAACCAACTCAGTAGTTTATACCAGTTTTTGTTTTTATTTTTCTTATAAAAATTACTTTTCTTTTGATATACTTCAAATCCAGCCATCAAGACACCATGATAAAAACCATAAACAATGTAGCTAACGCTAAGACCATGCCAAAAACCCATGACCAACATATTGACCATATAGGCATAGGTTGCATTGTGTAGCCTGTTTTTAAACCATTTTTTCCGGATAACCTGCATCAAAACTCTTGAAAACACAAAATCTCTTAACCAAGTCGACAAGGTGATATGCCATCTGGTCCAGAAATCCTTAATATCGACACTCAGGAAAGGTTTGTTAAAGTTCATCGGTGTCTGAATGCCTAGGATGTTACTACTTCCAACAGCCATTAGACTATAGCCTGCAAAGTCGAAAAACAGATACAAGGTATAGAGGTACATGTACTTGATTGAGTAGGCGACTGTACCAGTATTGCTCAGAGCGAGCAGCATCTGATACACATAGGTTGATAAAACAACCTTGTAAAGAAGGCCTAGAACGATACGATAAACACCGTCTCCTGCTAACTCTAGATACTCTTTTCGAGGCATGACCTCATTTATCTCTTTTAAAAATCTCCTGCTCCGATCAATTGGTCCCGCACTAACCGTAGGGAAAAAAAGTAAAAATTGCAAGTAGTCTTTAATACTAACCTTCTCCTTGATCAGACCATCTGATATTTCCAACATAATCTGAATAGTCTTGAAGGACATATAAGAAATTCCAATAAAGGCCAACAAATGGAGAGAAGTCAGGGCAAAGACTTTATTGATCACCAAAGGAAGAATGGAAAGAAAAACCAGTGGTTTCAGTCGCTTTGCTTCTATCCTCTGTGCAAGAAATACCAGAAAATATTGGTAAACGATAAAGGCAAGCAAATAGACTATCATCGCTCGACTCTTGCCATAAATAGCTCCTGCAAATAAGAGGGAGAGCGCCAAAATATAGTAGTCCTTACGTTTTTCAAAAAAGTTTACCACAAAACCAATCAGTAAAACTACAAACAAGAGAAGGAAAAACTCATTCCCCTCAAAATAATTCATACCAGATGAACTCCTTTTTACTTTTTCTCATCTCATGGTTTATCTTTTTAGAATTAGCTCCTATCAGATCCCCAAGCGAGTTAATTTTTTCTATTATATCATAATTTAAAAACTATAAAAATACTTCTATTATCTAATTCCCTGAAAAGGTACAGATAATTCTTAGTACTAAATCCCAATGATGAGATATCATTAGTCACACAATAACTATAATTCAAAATCTAAAAGATTGATGAATGAACTAGTGAAGTATTCTGTCCTTTTGACTCAAGTAATCCTCAGAATCATCAAACACGCCACTCCCCCTTTGGGCATTTTTATGCTAAAATAGTAGCTATGGATAAAATTATTAAAACTATATCAGAAAGCGGAGCCTTTCGTGCTTTTGTCCTTGACAGCACTGAAACCGTCCGCACTGCTCAAGAAAAACATCAAACCCAAGCTAGCTCAACTGTGGCACTTGGTCGCACCCTTATCGCTAGCCAGATTCTCGCAGCCAATGAAAAAGGAAATACCAAACTGACTGTTAAAGTACTTGGGACTAGCTCACTAGGTGCCATCATCACCGTAGCCGATACCAAGAGGAACGTCAAAGGCTATGTACAAAATCCTGGCGTTGACATCAAAAAAACTGCAACAGGGGAAGTCCTAGTCGGGCCTTTTTGTTGGTAATGGTCAATTCCTCGTTATCACAGACTACGGTACTGGAAATCCTTACAACTCTATGACTCCCCTTATCTCTGGAGAAATCGGAGAAGACCTTGCCTTTTACCTGACTGAAAGCCAGCAAACTCCGTCAGCAGTTGGACTCAATGTCCTTTTGGACAAAGATGACAAGGTCAAGGTTGCAGGTGGCTTCCTTGTTCAAGTTTTGCCAGGAGCCAAGGAAGAAGAGATTGCTCGTTTTGAAAAACGCATCCAAGAAATGCCAGCCATTTCAACCCTTCTCGAAAGTGACGACCATATCGAAGCCCTTCTTAAGGCTATCTACGGAGACGAACCATACAAACGTCTTTCCGAAGAAGAAATTCGTTTCCAATGTGACTGTAGCAAAGAACGTTTTATGAAGGCTCTTTCTAGTCTTTCAAGCTCAGACTTGCAGGAAATGAAGAACGAAGACCACGGAGCAGAAATCACTTGTCAATTCTGCCAAACTACTTATAACTTTGATGAAAACGACCTGGAGGAACTCATTCGTGACAAATCTTAATACACCCTTTATGATTGGCAATATTGAGATTCCCAATCGTACCGTTTTAGCACCCATGGCGGGAGTAACCAACTCTGCCTTCCGTACCATTGCAAAAGAGCTTGGAGCTGGACTCGTTGTCATGGAAATGGTCTCTGACAAGGGAATCCAATACAACAACGAAAAAACCCTTCATATGCTTCATATTGATGAAGGAGAAAATCCAGTTTCTATCCAACTCTTTGGTAGTGATGAAGATAGTCTAGCTCGCGCAGCAGAATTTATCCAAGAAAATACCAAGACCGATATCGTGGATATCAACATGGGCTGCCCAGTTAACAAAATCGTTAAAAACGAAGCTGGTGCTATGTGGCTCAAGGACCCAGACAAGATTTATTCTATTATCAATAAGGTCCAATCTGTCCTTGATATCCCTCTCACGGTCAAGATGCGTACAGGCTGGTCTGATCCATCTCTGGCAGTAGAAAATGCCCTCGCTGCTGAGGCTGCGGGTGTTTCTGCCCTCGCCATGCATGGTCGTACGCGTGAGCAGATGTACACTGGTCATGCAGATTTAGAGACTCTCCACAAGGTTGCACAAGCTCTAACAAATTCCATTTATCGCTAATGGTGACATCCGTACTGTCCAAGAAGCCAAACAACGCATCGAAGAAGTCGGTGCTGATGCCGTTATGATTGGACGCGCAGCTATGGGAAACCCTTATCTTTTCAATCAAATCAATCACTACTTCGAAACTGGAGAAATCCTTCCTGATTTGACCTTTGAAGACAAGATGAAAATTGCCTACGAGCACTTGAAACGCTTGATTGATCTCAAGGGAGAAAAGGTTGCTGTCCGTGAATTCCGTGGCCTAGCTCCTCATTACCTCCGTGGAACATCTGGCGCTGCCAAACTCCGTGGAGCCATCTCACAAGCTAGCACTCTAGCAGAGATTGAAGCCCTCTTGCAGTTAGAGAAAGCATAAACTTCTATATTACCTCACAAAAAGGCAAAGCTCAAAATCGAGCCTTGCCTTTTTATATATTTTCATCTTGCAAATCTAGTTGCCTCACTCTAGCAATATAGTAGGCCATAATCAAAAACAAATTGAAGCTGACAATCCAGATAGACCATTCGTGGAGAAAATGCATCAATATAGCTAAGCTAATGGCCCCCACTACGAAACTGCCTACAACAATGCCATAGTTTAAGGCTTGACGACGATATTCTTGAATATCTCCTTCTCCTCTAACGATGCGATACAAAGCAGTCAACATTTTTCGGTAATTTCCAGACGTCATAAAAATGACATAGGGATGATCCTCAATCAAACTGCCCGTAAATGTTAGCATCATCATTCCAGTTCCAAAGCAATAAAAGGAACTTCTAATAGAGGAAAGCGGGAAAAGAAGGGCAGAACAAGGGTTCCGATAAATAAGGGAAGTAACATCTTAACCCGCCAATAGGCTGTTTTGCGATATTCTTTCATGTGTAAGGCAAAAAGGAATCCTAGGGAAAAGAATATAATAGAACAGAATCTCAACATGGTATTGATGACCTGTGAATCGTGCCAATCTGATATCAGTAAGAGAATATTCCCTGTCTGTGTTGCCACCAAACTATGGTACTGGATGTGACAGAACACATCCAAAGAACCACCTATAAAGCCAAGAAACACTCCCATGAGTCGTGTGTTTTGAGGTAAAATTAACTTATCTGGCATTGATTCATCACTCGTTTCCCTTTGATTTTTTCATTATACCACTTTCTCTGAAAGAAACTAAGTGAAAAACGGTCAGTTGATGTAGACATGATTACATATACTCCTAAGTTAGTCTCATCTCTGAAATTCATTTATGACGTCTTATCAACTGGGAGTGCTGTAGGTACTCATCAACTGAACTATTTTTAAACAAATTATTTCAGTACTAGAGTCTAAGGCTTAATCAAAGTAACACTTGAAACAGTGCCATCTGCACCTGTTGTAATTTGAATGACTTTTCCACCACCTACTTCAGCATTGTATTTCCCATCATCAAGGGTATAAGAATAACTTTGAATAGAGTAGTTTTCTTTCTTGCCATCAGCAGATTCTACTGTAAATTGACCACCTGATGAGACAGTGATAGTCTCGCCATTCGCACCCTTCCAATTCCCAGCTGCAGCTGAGAAATCTCTGTCTACCATAGTCAAGACACCTTTATAACGTTTGTTATGCTCTGCTTGCTTGTCTTGAAGTTTGCGATCAGTTGCTGGATCATAAGCTGACTGATTCGGTTTTGCTTGTGTTCCTTGTTGACTTGATGGGGCTTGAGAAGGGGTTTGCTTAGCAGAAGATTCTTGGTTTTGTTTTGTTTCTGGTGCTGCTTGCGATTGGTTGGCAGTAGTCGTTGACTGATCAGAAGAAGACTTTGCTTTTTCTGATGAAGCTGAACTTGAGGACTTCTGAGTCTTGTTATCTTTACTTGAAGAACTTGCCTTAGAACTAGAAGATGCTTGTGTTATCTTGCTAGAACTATCGCTTGCAGTATTTTCTTTCTTATTGCCACAAGCCCCCAATAGCAGTGTTGAAGCAAGTACAGTTGCGGCCATTAATTTGATAGAAGTTTTACTTTTCATTTTACGCTCCTTTTGTAACACTTTTGAAATGTCAAGAAATATTTTTGTAACATTATTGTAATATTTGTTTTTGAATCTGTCAACTATTTTTTTCTAAAAATTTTTTTAGAATTATTTTTTTAGTACATTTATTTACTTACCCCTCCTATATCTTTTATTCGTAAAAGATTTTAAAAAACAGGAAAATTTTTCCTACTGAAGATGCTGTATTCCCAAAGTGTAATCGCTTGCATTTTTTTCTTAAAGGACTATAATAAAATTGAAATAGATATTGGAGGTGTAGGCTTATGTTAAGAAACTATTACAAGTATCTTCCTTGGTTGATTTTAGCTGCTTTCTGTTCTTATGGGGGTGCTACTCATTACGCTCAAACAACATTTGATTTGTTCTACTTAACTGCCATTTTCATGATTGTCTATGTAGCTTTATTGTATTTACACGAAACCTATTTAAAATATAAATACAAAGATTTATTCATTCGAATCATGAGTAATTCAAAGAAAGATAAACACTCTTAAGCAGAACAGCCTTCAACTAATACTCAATGAAAATCAAGAGCAAACTAGGAAGCTAGCCGAAGGCTGTACTCGAGTACGGCAAGGCGAAGCTGACGTGGTTTGAATTTGATTTTTGAAGAGTATAATAGTCAAAAAGAGGCTGGGACAAAAGTCCTAGCCTCTCAATTATTTTTGGATTGTCGAGCAAGACGCAGTGGTTGAGTGGGCTCTACTACGCTGATTTCATCAGCTTTTACAGCCCTACTCAACTGTGCGGAGGTGGGACGACGAAATCGAATTCTAACGAATTGCTGATTTCTGTCCCACTCTCGCTTTTTTATGAGTAATAAGTCTTTGATACGATAGCTGACTTGGCTTGTGACGCAAACTTTATTTTCTCTATTCTCAAACTTGAACCAGCCATCGGATTTGTTGAAACTTCTCAGGACTGAGACTAGAAAATTGAGACTTGATCTATCGATTTCTGTCCCAAAGCTTTTTATTTCAATCGATAGGTTTTTCTTGGTTTCTTTTTAGGCACTCGTTTGAGCCCAACTTCTTCTACATACTCACCGTATTTTACGAGAAAGTTATTGCTGACGATTGGTCGTCCTGGGTTGATGAGATTGACCAATTCGGTCCCCTTCATAGACAGTGAACTCCTCCTCTAGCAGATAGAGGAAGGTCGGATTCCAGTCAAGACGCCCTTGGATTCGTTTAATAGACTCTTGGATAATGGCATAATGGTCAAAGGCGAAGGCGTGCTCATCCAACTCTAATCCCTCTAGGAAGCACTTGCCCGTCTGAAAATCAACATCGACAAAAACCACATCCTTGGCATCATCTCCAGCTTGAACGAGATTAAGTGCGCGGCTAGGTAGATACACCAAGTGAGCGATAGTAACCGTCCACCCCCGCGGATCACGGCCTGGCGTAGACACTGTCATCAACTGCTCTATTTTTTCCAAAGGAAGGTCGAGGTTAACCTCCTCCCTCACTTCACGCTGACAAGCATGCCTTGCATCTTCGCTCTTATCCATAAAACCACCTACCAAAGCCAAACAGTTTTGATAAGGATGGGCCTTACGACGAATCAGCAAGAGTTTGATTTTCCCTTCCACAAAGCAATAGGCTACCATATCCACCGTCACGCTCGGTTTTTCATACTGAGGAAGATCCTGTTTGCAGTACCAGTCTAAAAATTCCTTCTCAGTCGCATGAATCTCAAAATATTCTCTTTCCGTCATCCCTGCTGGAATCTTCGTATCTGCCATTTTATGCCTCCTTACGAACGGCCTTCGTCCATTGGTACCAACCGACCAAACTATTGATGGTGTAAACCCAGTACATACCTTGGATATGGATATTTTCACCCCACCAGAGGTAAATACTAAAGAGATTGGTAGCAATCCAGAAAATCCACTGCTCACGGTAAAGACGTGTCATCAAGAGCTGACCAACACCATTGGTCGCATCCGTTACACTATCACGGAATGGACGAGCACTATGGATACTTTGGTAAGCCAAACCCATGCCAATCCAGATGAGAGCTGTCAAGGCCAAGTACTTGAGCCAATCAACCAGACCAAGTTTCTTAGCTTCAAAGTGAGACTCCTCTGGTTTTCCTTGTTCATTGATCCGATTAGACAACCAAGCATAGAGACCAATAGGCTGCATGACAAAGAAATAAACTGTTGTCAAAACTTCGCCGTAGAAAGTAGCATTCATAGATAAGACCAAGTAGATTGCAGAGTTAATAGCTCCAAAAAGATAGTTACTAGCTCGACCTTCAGCTACCAAGATAACGCAGACAATTCCTGTCCAAGAGGCCAAGAGGCCAATCCAGTCATGACTTTCCGTGTTTTGTGTAAACTCCAGAATAAGAGGAACACTTGATAAAACAATCAAATAGAGCCACTGGAAAAGACTGCGTCCTACAAAGAGGTCTTTCCAAAGCAAACGCATAACTCCTGCAAAACCAATTTTACGAGCTTCTGCGTGAACATTTTTAAAGTTTTCGATAAATTGTGTGATTTTTTCTACTATTTTTTTCATTTTTTTCTCCTAATCTGCTTGGTAAATAGCATCGATAGCCACTTTGGCTGCTTCATAATTTCCTAGATAGTCATCAGCTAGATAAACATGAGGGATATTGGCTAGATATTGTTCCCTCATCATATCCAAATGCTGAGAAAAACTATGACGGATATGGTCTTCTGCCATGGTCATGTCTCGGAAACCATCATTGACATAAGAACCGATAGGTTGCACAAAGAGGATTAAATCCCACTTTTCCTTGGCTAAGATGGAAACAAAGAGATTATCAAAGGTCTCTCCTGATAAGTCCTCCTGCTCTTCGCTTTCCATGTAGTAATCGTAGTAGCCCTTGGTTACTAATGAGTTGGTATCTGCAATGACTAGGCCTCGATTGGCATTGCTATCAATCAACTTGGAAGTTTGATCATACTGCCCCAATAGAAGGTAATAATAATCTTTTGGGGTAAGCTCATCATCTCGGACATTATTTTTTATCTGATACTCACGAGCATACTCCAGACTGACTGGCGCATCATAGAAGCGAGCTAAATCCTTGGCTAGAGTTGTTTTACCATTACTAGCACTTCCCATAATCAACACTTTTTTCGTAAACTGACGGCGGAAAGGTTGAGCGATATATTTCCAATATTTGCTTGGATTTTCACGAATCATGCTAGCCGAAATTCCAAATTTTCTTTCCTGTAGAACAGTCTCGAAACCACGTTCTGACAATTCTTGCTGGTATTCGGACTCTCCTACAAAAAAGATTAGTTCCTGACCAGTCTGGTCATAGGAAATGGCCTGCAACATCTGTTCCAACCACTCCTGCCAGCCCATTGGATAGCGCGGGATAGTAGTTTCGTCAAGTTTACAAACAGAGGTCAACTCATCATCTCGAAAAGCTTCACGAATATAGCGAAATCTCTTTTGTAGTGTAAGTCCCACCTGTTCACCACGATCTCCCTTATAACCTGAAACTACCACCCATACAGCATCACATTGACGTTTTGCTCTTTGGATTAAATCAATATGCCCCTGATGTAAGGGAGCAAAGGTTCCAAAAACCACCGCTATCTTTTTTTTCATATCTCTTTAACCTTTTTATAAATTTTTATATTTTATATTATACTTTACCTTTCTGTATTTGTCAACACTTTTTTATTATTTTTTATAAAAACATTGCTACATGATCGGATTTTTTACTTGATATACAAAACTTGATTAGGAGAAATTCGTTTTTAAAACCTTTAAACTAAATGCAACATCCAAATGCTTATTTAAGTAATAACATTCCAAAAAAAGAGGCTGAAACAATCTGTTCCAACCTCACATTTTTATACAATCTCAAATTTTAACTGACCAGCTTTAACCCCAATCTTCAGTGTCTTCCCTTCTTTCAGTTCACCTGTAAGAAGGAGTTCTGCAAGTTTGTCTTCTACTTCCGTTTGCAAAGTTCTGCGCAGTGGACGAGCTCCCATCTCTGGATCGTAACCCTTCTGAGCTAGAAGTTTAAGGGCAGAAGCTTGAAGTTTCAAGTCAATTCCTTTTTCTGCGAGACTCGCAATCAATGGTTTGACCATAATCTTAACCACTTCTTGCATATCTTGACTTGATAGGCTATGGAAGACAACTTTTTCATCAATCCGGTTGATGAACTCTGGACGATAAGTTTTTTTCAACTCTTCAAACATCCGTTTTTCCATATTTTCCTGGTCAAAACGAATATCCTTGGCTCCAAAGCCAACTGTCTTGTCATCACGAAGAGCTGTCGCACCTAGGTTTGAAGTCATGATAATGATGGTATTTGAGAAATCAACCTTGCGACCCTTACTGTCAGTCAAGACACCATCGTCTAAGACCTGCAAGAGAACATTAAAGATATCTGGGTGGGCCTTTTCTACCTCGTCAAAGAGCAAGACTGAGTATGGTTTGTTACGAACCTTCTCGGTCAACTCTCCACCTTCTTCGTAACCTACATAACCTGGAGGAGCTCCATTGAGGCGACTAGCCGCAAATTTCTCCATGTATTCACTCATGTCAAAGCGGATAAGAGCAGACTCATCATCAAAAAGAACTTCTGCCAAAGCCTTGGCTAGTTCAGTTTTACCAACACCTGTCGGTCCAAGGAACATAAAGGAGCCAATCGGGCGTTTGTTATTGCGGATACCCGATTGATTACGACGAATGGCACGACTAATGCTAGAGACCGCTTGTTCCTGCCCGATAACCCGTTTATGCAATTCAGTTTCAAGATTGAGATACTTCTTGGCATCCGTTTGTGTCAATTTTTGAACTGGAATACCTGACAAGCGACTGAGTGTTGTCAAAATATCAGACTCTTTTACTAGATCTTTATAGACCGGAACTTCCTGCTCTTTTGCAATGAGTTGAGCTGCTTGCTTCCATTTTCCATCCATCAAGGCCTTATCAGCTGGTGTTAAACCTGACTCGTCTTTTTTAGCGTGTTTCGATTTATTTTGGACAGTTGCTGCTGCTTCATCCAAAAGATCGATTGCTGAGTCTGGCAAGTGACGACTCGTCAGATAGCGATGGGCCATTTTGACAGCTGTTTCGACTGCATCATCTGTAATTTGAACATGGTGATGTTTCTCGTATGTTGCTTTCAAGCCCTGCAAAATAGCCATACTATCAGCCACACTCGGCTCTTCAATCATCACTTTTGCAAAGCGACGAGAAAGGGCAGCATCTTTTTCGATGTGTTTTTGGTATTCTTCCTGAGTAGTCGCTCCGACAGTTCTCAGAGTTCCACGTGCCAAGGCAGGTTTTAGGATATTGGCTGCATCCAAGGTCGAATCTATCCCACTTCCTGAGCCCATAATGGTATGAAGCTCATCGATAAAGAGGATGACCTTACCATCTTCCTCAATATCTTTGATGATATTGTTCATACGTTCTTCAAAGTCTCCACGGAAACGGGTTCCCGCAACCACATTCATCAAATCAAGCTCTAGAACACGCATCTTAGCCATTTCATCAGGTACATCTCCCACTAGCAATACGCTGAGCTAGGCCCAAGTGCTAGAGCTGTTTTTACCGACACCCAGCATCTCCAACTAGAGACTGGATTGTTCTTTTGTCTTCCGACTCAAGATTTGAATCATGCGAGAAATTTCTTGGTCACGACCGATGACTGGGTTCCAACTTCCCTGAACGAGCTTGTTCTGTAAGATCATGCGTATAATCTTCCAAACCACCACTTGGAGTTTGAGGCATGCCCATCATATTTGCCATGGAATTTTGCTTATCCGCTACCGTACGATGACGCTGGCGAAGAGCCTTCAAATCTTCTCTAGTCCAACCAGCACGCGCTTCAAGACTACGACGAAGTCCAGCAATCTTAACCTGATCCTTTCTGATCTTCGTAAGAGAATCCCGCTTTTCTCTAGAATACGAGTAGCTAAGGCATTGCCCATCATGTAAGATAGCATAGAGAACATGCTCTGTTCCCAAAACCTTTTGCATGCACTACAGAAGCAACATGTTCTGCTTCTAGACAACAAATACATTCAAACGGTGTGAAAAAGGACGTTCCTGATACTCTTTCTTTATCGCTATGCTTTGCTTTCAGTCAGCTCTGCAGCAACTTCCTCCAGACGATCAATCTCATATGGAAATTCATTTAAAGTCGCCCCAGCTACACTGTAATTATGATTTGCCATTGCAATCAATAGATGCCAAGACTCTAAGTATTCTGCCCTCATAATGACTGGCTACCAGAAAGGCACTTTCTATACATTCTTTCAATGCTTTTTGAATATTTCATGTAGTCTCTATTTTTCCTTTTTCTATCTACCTCTTGTAGTAACTGCCTAAGCATATTAGCACGGATTAGATTTGCTTCCTCACCTAAAAACTACGGTCTGTCGCCATAGCTACTAATAGATTCATCTCTTGACTAGTCAACAAATCTTGCTCAAACAAGAGTCTTAAAACATCTTCAAAAGACAACCTAGGCTAACTTCTTCACCCACTGAATACAGTAAATCACGCAACATCTCATGATGGTTTGAGAATTCAATCCGTCCCAATACGAATATAGCCTCCACCACCACGTTTGCTCTCAACCAAGTATCCCCTGCTTTCTGTAAAACGAGTCTTTAATGACATAGTTAATCTGACTAGGCACTACTTGAAAGGTATCCGCTAATTGGCTTCGCTGTAATTCCACCATCCCCGACTGCTCCAGAAATAGCCTTGATATAAGCTTCTATATGGTCTGATGTATTTTTAAATCTCATAGCACTCCACCTCTTTCTTTAAACCTTGACTATCTTTGACTATTATACCGAATTTTTCGATTTTTTTAAAGAAAAAAGAGAGCAAGTAAAGAATAAACTTCACCCACTCTCTATGTTTCTAATTATTTAAGCCTAATTCTGCTAATATCTGGCGTTTATAGGCAATTTTTTGAACTTCCTTGTCTTCGGTTTTAGACCAGTCTAGTTTGATTTCAGAGACGATCTGCCCAGGACGATTTTTCAAGATATAAATGCGGTCGCTGAGATTGAGAGCCTCCTCGATACTATGCGTGATGATGAGCGTCGTCAACCCTAGCTGTTTGTGAATCTCCAGATACCAGGCATGAAGTTCCATCTTAGTCATCTCATCCAAAGCGCTAAAGGCCTCGTCTAGAAGAAAGAGCTTGTGCCCAAAAAGGTAGGTACGGAGTAAAGCAACACGCTGGCGCATCCCACCACTGAGTTCATGAGGGTACTTATCCCTTACAGCCGTCAACTGAAAGGTAGCAAGAATTTCATCTGCTTTGGCAATGGCTTCTGCCTTGTCCACCTTTTTGGATTAAGAGGGGCAAAGATGATATTTGCCAAGGACAGTCTTGTGTTCCAAAGAGCAGATCCTTTTTGAAGCATATAACTCACGCGCCCCTTGGGATTTTTCCTCCCCATCAAGAATGATTCGTCCCTGACTGGACTTCTAAAAATCCCTGCAATCAGGTTAAAGAGAGTAGTCTTTCCCTACACCACTGGGGCCTAGGATAGAGACCACTTCACCCTGAAGTTACCTGTAGGTTAATATCCTCTAAAATCTTTTTCATCGTCGTAGGCATAGCTTACGTGTTCTAGTCTAATTTCTGTCATTATTTTTACAAATTCGTTCGTAAATCCTTTATCAGTCAAGTCTTCCTTGAGGATACCATTTTCTTTATCCCATTTGTAGAAGGCATTCCAGCGATCAGCATCAAATTGTCCCCATTTTTTTCCTTGTCGCTTGCATATTCTTTTTGACAAGTATTTTTTTGAGATTCGATGACAAAGTCACGTTTATCCTTTAACTCAGGGGCATTTTTGATCAAGATATCAGCCGCTTCTTCTGGGTGCTCCATAGCGTATTGGTAACCTTTTTTGATAGCTTGGATGACTTTACGAGCTTCTTCTTTGTTGTCTTTTAGATAGTCGTTGTTTGCGATGATAACTGGTGAGTAGTAGTCAAACTCTTTAACATAGTCCTTCAAGTACATGAAGTTGGCATCCACTCCTTGAGATTTAGCAAGAATACCATCCCAACCGTAGTAAATCCAGGCAGCATCAAAAACGCCATTGGCAATCGGAGTGATCGAGTTTGAATCGTTGTTTGGTACTTTTTCAACCTTGTCAAAGTCTCCACCTTGAGACTCTACCAAGGTTTTTCAACATCGCAAGCTCAGTTGGGTCATTCCAAGTTCCGTATTTCTTACCAACCAAGTCTTTAGGACTATTGATATTGTCAGACTTTACGAGAGATAATCCCTGATGTATTGTGCTCAACGATAGCTGCAACGGCAGTAATACCTGCTCCTTTTTCCAATTTCTTAGCCATGTAGTCTTGGAAATAGATAGCAAATGGTGCCTTGCCATTGATCACCAAAGTCAGACGAACTTTCTTCTGGTGGCAATTTCAAATCAACATCCACTCCAGCTTCTTTGAAATAACCTTTTTCCTTGGCTACATAAAGCCCTGTATGGTTGGTATTTGGGTGTCCAGTCTAGGATAAAGTCAATTTTTTTGAGTTCTGCTTCTTTGTTATCCTTAGAAGCTGTTCCTTGGCCACAAGCCACAAGCACAACAGCTAGAAGAGCTGTTACAATCGTTAAAAACACTTTCCATGTTTTTCTTCATTTTTATTTCCTCTTTTCTTTTTTTCCAAAACGCTTCTTTTTAAGTACGTTTCCATTTAATCACATATTTTTCACTGATATCGACTAGCTTCATACCCAGAAGACTGATCAGCGATACCAGAATAATAATCGCAAACATGGTATCATACTGAAACAGTTTCTTTGGACTGAATCATGTAGACACCTAGTCCTTCAAAGCCTCCCAACCACTCAGATACCACTGTTGTGATAAAGGCATAGGAGACACTGACCCTGAGACCCTGCATAAAAAGTAGGGCAGGCTGACAGGGATTTTTAAAATGCCACAGGATTTGCCAAGGATTTGGCTCGCATCAGACTAAACAAAGGTCAGCATATCCTTGTCACAATGCCTAAAACCATCTAAAATACTGACGATAATCAGGGAAGGTTGTCGTCAAGATAATCAAAACAATCTTGGGCAAGATTCCATAACCCAACCATAAAACTAGAATAGGTGCTATGGCAATTGTCGGTATGGTCTGGACAACCACCATCATAGGGGTAAATCAAGTCATTGAGCCAGCCCAGACTATCCATAAGGACGGCCATGATACAGGCTATCAAGACACCCAAGACCAAACCTAATAAGGCTACTCTCAAGGTTGCCCAACTATGGTACCAAAGAAATTCTCTGTCACGAACAAAAGACTGGAGAATCTCAAGTGGTGTCGGCAGGATAAACTTTGGTAAGAGTTTTAAGAATCCCGCCACCTGCCAAACGGATAAGACACCTAAAAATCCTAGCAGACTAATATGTCGTCTCATTATACTTTTCAAGTTTCTCATCGATGCTTAAAATCTCTCCTATATTTATTTTCACATTGGCAAAAACATTGTCTGCTCCTTGACCTGCCACTTCTAGCGCTTCTTTGAGAATGCGCATAAGCTCATCAAATTCTCCCTCTAAAACCGTTTCAAATGGTGTCACCACCATGGTCACTTCTTGAGCTTGTAGATATGCAATGACCTGGTCAATAACAGCTATACGGTCAATCCCCTGTGATAGGGGCAGGACTTGTAAAGCAATGCTTGCTTTCATTAAAACCTCCTTCTAAGTTACAGTTTTTCTTTGTAAAAAAAGAAAAACCTCTTCCATATATGAAAAAGGTGCAAAATTAGGCCAAGTATCGTTCCCTACGCTGGCATTACCCAGATCAGGTGCGGTCGAAGTTTAACACTTCCTCTCAGACTGTACACAGACTCCCATATATTATATGGACATATGATAACGAAAAATAAATAAGATGTCAAGGAAACTGCTTACAGAAAAGAGAGTGGGACAGAAATCGGTAATTCGTTAGAATTCGATTTCGTCATCCCACCTCCGCACAGTTGAGTAGGGCTGTAAAAGCTGATGAAATCAGCGTAGTAAAGCCCACTCAACCACTGCGTCTTGCTCGACAATCCAAAGAAAATTGAGAGGCTAGGACTTTTGTCCCAACCTCTCCTCTAATCATCTATTCTCAGTTAATTCTTTCAATTAAAGCATAGGTGCAAATAACTGTGTTACTTCTTTAATCATCATTTGATACCATGTAGGATTTATGGTATCCGAGAAGATTTCTTGAGATTGTTCAAAAATTCCTTCAAAATCTTTGCGAATATCTGCTATTGACTCTGTTTTGTAGAGTAGTACTGCATTTTCATAGTGATGAACCAAGCTACGATAATCCAAGTTTATAGTACCGACAGCCGCAAATCGATCATCAACAATCATTTGCTTACTATGGATAAAACCAGGTGTGTATTCGAAAAATACGAACACCCAGCAGATAAAAGATCAGGATAAGCTCCCCGTGTTACAAGTTGAATGAGTTTCTTATCCGGTATATGGGGCGTGACTATTCTCACATCTACGCCTCTCATCGCCGCATTTTTTATATCCTCTGTTAAATCATAATCGATAATGAGATAAGGCGTTGTGATATAAACAAAATCTTCTGCTTGGTTAATCAGATTTTTGATAAACAATCTTTCCCTACCTTCAGTTTTATAGATTGGCTTAGGTCCACTGCCCATATGGGATACAAAGACCGCTACCAAATCGTGTCTGATTTTCCAAATGATACTGATCAAAAGTCACTGATTTCTCCCACGGTTGATGTACCAGTTCATGAGAAATAGTCTGGTAAAGGCTTGAGTTGCCGGACCATCTATCCGAATTCCACTATCTTTCCAGTGTCCAAAACGTTCAATATGATTGATATATTCATCTGCAAGGTTGATTCCCTCCCAGTATAGGAAATCTGCCCATCAATCACTAATATTTTTTCCGGTGATCACGGTTATTATAGGCTACTGTCATACGAGGAATCACCTTATTAAACTTTATGAGCATCAATCCCTTTAGAACGCAAATGAACAGTATAATCCCCAGGCAAGGTCACCATACAGCCGATATCATCGTAGAGCATCTTAACTTTCAACACCCTGAGTCAGCCTTTTTCTTCGAGAATCTCAAGCATGCTATCCCACATCAAACCCTTCATCGACAATATAGTATTCAAGAAAAAAATAAACTTTTTCTGCTCTTTTTAAGATCCTCCAGCATCTGTTGCCACATTTCCTCACCACTTGCGAAAAAAATTGTGAATCTGTCTGGTCATAGACTTCTGCATTACTATCCATATGTAGCAAGGCATTGATAATTCCGTAAGCTGATTTGTCTGTCTCCTGTAGTTGCAAATGGAGTTGGCGCCCATTATTCTCATGAAATGCAATAGAATTCAATTCCTGGAGTTGTTTCAGTTCTTTTTTTGATAGTCTTCTCTCACCGAACATGAGATAAAGCAGTGGACCAAACACCGGTACAAAAGTCACAATCAACCAAGTCACTTTGCTTTCAGGTGACATCGAACGATTGACAATCGCTATAACGGTTGCTACGCTGATCAAAAACACAAGAGTCACCCAAATAATCGGAGCAATCTGACTCATGTAAAGAATAATTCCGAAAATAAGAACTAATTCTATCAGGATAATCGCAATACTAAAGCCATACTTGGACATTAATAAGCGAAATTTTCTTATTCCCATATCTCCCTCTCAATTTCTATGTATACTCCCTAATATACTGTCTGAAAACGCTTGTTACCTTCTAGTATACTTAGTTTCATAAAAGTTAGCAAGCTTTTTCTGTATAGGTCGATAGTTCTATGTTTAAAATTAATTTAAAAAGCAGGCCACTTATCTGTGCCTGCTATTATTTTACAATTTCAAAGCCAACATATTGACCGTCATACCAGCTGCAGTTCCCATTAAGAAGATGGTATCTCCTTCCTTCACATATCCGTGATCGAGTGCATAGGCCAAGCCAAAAGGTACCGCAACGGAAACCATATTCCCATACTCACTGACAATATTGAGATACTTGTCTTTGCTAACTCCTAGTTTATCCATAACAAGTGGTAATGCTCGGCTAGCTTGGTGTGGAATAATATAGTTTACAGCATCTTTAGAAATACCAGATTTCTCTTGGAATTCTTGGAACATTTCTGGAATGACACGAGCAGAAAGCAAGAGAATTTTCTTGCCTTTCATATCAAACATAAAATTTGTCTTCGTCTCTTCAGAGTACTCTTTCGGCTGATAAGAAGTTAAGCCTCCACGAATCTCTGTATCATGAGCCCCCTCTGACCAAGTACGTTGAAGGCTTGCTATCACTCCCTTATCCTTATCACTTGATTGGAAAATAAAGGCAGCCGCTCCATCACTAAAGAGTTCATAACTTTCTTTTTGCTTTGGATTGAGACCCAAGCTACCAACTTCACTGGATACAATCAAAACACGACGGTATTCCCCAGCTTCAATCAAATGTGACATAGTTGATAAAGCAGAGATAAAACTTGTACAAGTCGTATTGATATCCATAGCTGGGATAGAGAGCCCTTTTGCCACACGTTCATGAATCAAAGCTGCCGTACAAGGAATCGGCTGAACACCAACCGCACTAGCTGATACCAGGCAATCAATGTCTTTCATACTCAAATTTGCATTTTCAAGTGCAGCTTGGATAGCTCGCTTCTGCCAAATCTAGCTGCGTTTCTTCATTTTCAACCACACGATGACGGGTCTGGTCTTTAAATTGCACTGTATTTTTTGGAAGGCAGACTCCATAGCCTGCAATTTCTACATGTCTTTTTACTTCTGTCATAATTTTTTGTCCTTTCATAAACGTTGGATACGTTTGAGCTTACGACTTGTATCCCAGTGATAATCTGAAAATTGGATTTCAGGTTCTTTAAACTCTTTTTGTTGCGCTAAGAGTCGGAACTGCTCTGTGATTGCTGTTTCAACTTGCTCGTCCCTTCGACTCAGACAAACTTCCACTAGCTTCTCAGAATGTTGTTTGACTTGGTAATCTCCGACATTCTCCACAAAGAGAATGCAACGTCTGATAAAGTCAGGATAAATCGTTACCTGACCTCCATCTTGTCCATCAAAATAGAAGATGTCGTCAGAACGCCCTTCGACCTTGTCAATCCTTGTGTAATGAGACCCACATGGACAAGGTTCAGGATTTTCGACCAAAATATCATTGAGCTGGTAGCGATAAACAGGCTGACTGATTCGTTTAAAGTCCGTAATCACCGGATAAAAACGTCGGTCATCCAAGTAGTGTTTTTCCACAAAAATGATGTCTTCATTGAGATGAAGATTCCCAGCAGAGCAAGTACAAGCTAGAAAACCTTCGGTTGCCTGGTAGACTTGGTCAATAATCGGCAACTCAAAAAGCGCTCAAAATTCGTTCTTTATCACTATCTTCCAAGATTTCAGCCACCGAAACGATTTTTTGTGGACGAATCCTTAATTCTCCTATCTTTAGGCGCTTACTCAATTCAATCAACATAGAAGCAGGTGCCACTACAATAGTCGGTTGATAATTGTTGAGACGCTCGATATGCTCATCTGTATTCTTGAAAATATCAAAGTACTCTAAACGAATAAGGGCCGTATTGATGGTCTGATAGAGTTCATTATCCGCTCTCAGGAAAAAGGCTATGCGGTGTCCCAAAAAAAGTTGGCCCTTTAGGGCAACATCTTTGCCAAGATAGCTGCTGCCCACATACTTCTCTTTTTTTCAGTTGTGATAAAGAGTCCCCGGTGTCCAGATGTCCCTGAGGACAACCCAACAGCTATTTCTCCCTTGAGTTCTGTAAAATTTCGAGTCTTTTCACTTTCGATAGCCCAAAGCCAAGGCCTCGTCTCGATCCACTCCTTGGGTGTTGAGCTCATTGAAATGCGTCATCATAAAAGCCTTGTCCATATGGTCAAAGTCACTAGGTACACCATTTTTAAAATAAGGTGACTCACGTTTGAGAAAGTCCATATAGCTAGCCAGTTGCTTTTTCTGATAGTTTTCTAATGCTTCTCGAGATCTAAAGTTATGAAGCCAGCGAGTTTGGATAAAAGTTTTAAGAAAGGTTATTTTTTTCATACAAAATCCGCTCAATCCTTTCTACAGGGTCATGGCTAACTAGTGCTTCTATGCCATCCTTTAAAACCTCTTCCAGTAGCTCTGTTCCCTTGATATAGTCATCCTTACTATCTTGCACCAAGGAAGGAATCAGATGCATCTGTTTGGTGTAAGGTAAGAGGTCTATTCCCCAACAAAGATCTGCTGCGATAAAGAGATCATAATCTGGAATAAAGAGACAAGCTTGCCCCTTGGCATGCCCATCTATCGAAGCTACAAGGATACTTCCGTCTCCAAAAAGATCGATGGTAGGGCGATACTTAAAGTTAGCATTTTGCTGATTTGCCTTGATGACTGTCAATCTTTCCTCGAAGTCACTCGGCAAAAATTCTTTAAAAATTAAATCTTTTAGTTTTGGTTTCTTGTAAACATCATAGACTTCCTGGGTCAGGATAAAGTTTGCATTCGGAAAGAAGCTAGCCCCTCCCAAATGATCTGGATGTAGATGAGACAGCAAGACATAGTTAATTTCTTCTGGTTTGATCCCTTTAGCTTTCAGCAAGTGCGAAATCTGATCTTTCTCCGTCATTTGAACTGGCGTCCCCAAACGGTAAAAAGCATAACGAAGTTTCGTCTTAATATCATAGTGATAGCCAGTATCATAGAGCAGATAGCCCTTATCCCTGTGCTTGATAAGGAACACTCCTGCGGGGAAAGTCATCTTTCTATTCTTGACACCCTTGAATAGCAAACCGGCATAACTGTACAATATCCCGCTGGGAAATACTCAATGCTTTCGATAATCTTGGACATATTGCTCAATCCCTTCTGAAATACTAATTTTTCGGATGATAACCCCAGTCCCTTCTCAGCCTTACTAATATCAAGAGTCTGACTATAGCGAAGCAGATAATAGGTATAGCGTGTCAGGGCTGGCTCGCCTTTAAGATTCAGAGTCTTGTATAGAAATTCTAAACTACTGGCAATTCCCTGATAATAGAGATGCTGGAATTTTTCTATATTTGATTGGATAACCCAAACCTGTCAAACTTTCTTCTAGCAAATCCCTAAAAGTTCTTGGTTCGCCATTAGTGATGTTATAGATATCACCTTTTGCTTCTGGAGCTTCTATGGCCAAACGGATTGCCAGAGCAACATTTTCCACACAAGTCATGTCCATGAGCTGACGCCCATCTCCAATCAAAGGAATTCCTATTTTTTGACTCAGATTGATAACCCGTGGCAAAATACTGGTATCCCCAATCCCAAAAAGCCCACGAGGTCTCAAGATGATACTCGGAACATCTGGATAATCTTTAAAGAGTTTCTCTGAAGCCAATTTGCTACGGATATAGTTATTGAGATTATTTTCCTCTGGAGCATCACTTTCTTTGATAGCCAACTGATCCTTAGGAGCAGCATAGATGCTTGGTGAGGATACATAGACTAAACGTTGAATACCTGTTTGGCGACATGCCTCGAGAACATATTTGGTTCCTAAAACATTAGCTTGATAAAAATCTTCCCAAGGGCCCCAAACTGTTGACAGGGCTCCCGCATGAACGACCAGATCCATCCCCTTGCAAGCCTCTAGCACATCATCAGCTTTGGTCAAATCACCCTGAAAAAAACTAACCGAAGAATTTTCCAAGGAGCGACCCACCTTACTGTTTCTACCAAAAGCTCGCACTTGGTAACCATGCTCAACTAGTTCTTTAACAACATATTTTCCAAGAAAACCAGTGGCTCCTGTAACTAATACTTTTTTCATCACTCTTTCTCCTTAGTTGCTAACAGGCGGTGGATTTCACCTTCCAATATTTCTGTCGGATGATAAGATTGTGCGACTTGGCGGAGATTCTCCAATTCTGTCCAATTTTCTTTAGCCAATAGCCTATCAAAGGCCTGCCCAATCTCCTTGCTATTATCTCTTTTAGCTGTATAAGCAACACCCGCTTCCACACCCCGAACGGCATAATCAAATTGGTCGTAGTCATGAGGCAAAATCAAAGCTGGTTTACCATAAATGATACACTGATAAAAAATTCCAGCTCCACCATGATGAATCACATAATCCATCTGAGGAATGTATTCTTTGTAAGGAAGATAAGAAACAAGAGACAGATTCTCCATCAGATCTCACACTGAAAAGGTTCTCCACCAACTCCACGAGTCACAAAAAAGTGAAAATCAGGATGCGCTTTTGCTAGTTGCTTCGCTTGAAAGATTAGATTATCTTTGGCCCAAGCTAGTTGTGTCCCACAAGTCACCAAAACTTTCTTTCGATTAGGGAAAGCCGACAAATCTAAAGGATAATCCTCTCCTGCCTCAACCGAAGCACCAGAAGGACCAACCCACTTGTAGTGTTTTGGGAATCCCTTTTTTAACTCTACTTCTTTCATCCCTATACCAAGGATTGAATATGGAGAATAAATAGTCTCTTGGTCCAGCTGATTATAGAGTCTAAAATTATATCTCTTTAAACGATCACGAAACGAAAAAGATACAATCCGTTTCACTAACCGAGTTGCCTTTCTACCTAAAAATTGGACCGCAGACTCCCAGGCATTCTTGGGACTCCCCATTCCACCAATTAGACAGGGCGGGCCATCAGTAGTCTCTAAAACAAATTGTGTAGCCATGGTAGTGATCCAAGGAATACCAAGCTGATTAGCTATAAGGCCACCAGACAGAGTTATAAAATCAGCGATAACAATATCTGGACGATTCTTTTGCCACTCTTTCATTAATTGATCAGAAACTAAATTAATTAAATCAATACTAGCAGAAAGTTGATGATAGGCCGATAATATTCCTAATTGTTCAGAGTTATTTGCTGCCTTTTCAAATTCCTCAATATGATCTTCTAATATGGTAACTACATTAAAACCAGCTGCTTCAGCAACAGCCTTTTTCTGAGGACCTGTAAATAAACGAATCTCATACTGAGGATTATTAAGTAAAGGAACTAATAAATTCATTGTTGGATACAAATGTCCACTTAAAGGGACAACTACAACATCAATTCTGATTCTTTTCATATGTCTAGAATACCAAAAATAAAAAAAAAGAACTATCATTAGGATAATCCTTCACCTGATTATTAGTTTTTAAAACGAAAGCGCAATAAAACTTTAAAGTAAATGTAATGTAAATTTACAGATACATGATGATCTAAGAAAATAATTACTTTTTTTAAAAATAAAAAAGGCACCTACCTCAATCAAAGTATTGACCAATCGGGAAGACAGGATTCGAACCTGCGACACCTTGGTCCCAAACCAAGTACTCTACCAAGCTGAGCTACTTCCCGAGTTAAATAGAAAAATGCACCCTAGAGGAGTCGAACCTCTAACCGCCTGATTCGTAGTCAGGTACTCTATCCAGTTGAGCTAAGGGTGCTCATTTTATGCCGAGGACCGGGATCGAACCGGTACGATTGTTACCAATCGCAGGATTTTAAGTCCTGTGCGTCTGCCAGTTCCGCCACCCCGGCCTCTCTAAGCGAACGACGGGATTCGAACCCGCGACCCCCACCTTGGCAAGGTGGTGTTCTACCACTGAACTACGTTCGCATTGATCTCTTGGTTATATTAAAAAAATGCCGGCTACATGACTTGAACACGCGACCCTCTGATTACAAATCAGATGCTCTACCAACTGAGCTAAGCCGGCTGATTTCTATTATGCGGGTTAAGGGACTTGAACCCCCACGCCGTTAAGCGCCAGATCCTAAATCTGGTGCGTCTGCCAATTCCGCCAAACCCGCAATGATGACCCGTACTGGGCTCGAACCAGTGACCCATTGATTAAAAGTCAATTGCTCTACCAACTGAGCTAACGAGTCAAATAACTTTCGTTATTACGGTCCCGACGGGAATCGAACCCGCGATCTTCGCCGTGACAGGGCGACGTGATAACCGCTACACTACGGGACCTATGGGAGTTAACGGGATCGAACCGCTGACCCTCTGCTTGTAAGGCAGATGCTCTCCCAGCTGAGCTAAACTCCCTTTAGCTAAGCGACTTCCATATCTCACAGGGGGCAACCCCCAACTACTTCCGGCGTTCTAGGGCTTAACTTCTGTGTTCGGCATGGGTACAGGTGTATCTCCTAGGCTATCGTCACTTAACTTTGAGTAATACCTACTCAAAATTGAATATCTCTCAAATCACAAGAAAAACTTTCGCTTTCGTATTCTCAGTTACTTTGGATAAGTCCTCGAGCTATTAGTATTAGTCCGCTACATGTGTCGCCACACTTCCACTTCTAACCTATCTACCTGATCATCTCTCAGGGCTCTTACTGATATAAAATCATGGGAAATCTCATCTTGAGGTGGGTTTCACACTTAGATGCTTTCAGCGTTTATCCCTTCCCCTACATAGCTACCCAGCGATGCCTTTGGCAAGACAACTGGTACACCAGCGGTAAGTCCACTCTGGTCCTCTCGTACTAGGAGCAGATCCTCTCAAATTTCCTACGCCCGCGACGGATAGGGACCGAACTGTCTCACGACGTTCTGAACCCAGCTCGCGTGCCGCTTTAATGGGCGAACAGCCCAACCCTTGGGACCGACTACAGCCCCAGGATGCGACGAGCCGACATCGAGGTGCCAAACCTCCCCGTCGATGTGAACTCTTGGGGGAGATAAGCCTGTTATCCCCAGGGTAGCTTTTATCCGTTGAGCGATGGCCCTTCCATACGGAACCACCGGATCACTAAGCCCGACTTTCGTCCCTGCTCGAGTTGTAGCTCTCGCAGTCAAGCTCCCTTATACCTTTACACTCTGCGAATGATTTCCAACCATTCTGAGGGAACCTTTGGGCGCCTCCGTTACCTTTTAGGAGGCGACCGCCCCAGTCAAACTGCCCGTCAGACACTGTCTCCGATAGGGATCACCTATCTGGGTTAGAGTGGCCATAACACAAGGGTAGTATCCCAACAACGTCTCCTTCGAAACTGGCGTCCCGATCTCTTAGACTCCTACCTATCCTGTACATGTGGTACAGACACTCAATATCAAACTGCAGTAAAGCTCCATGGGGTCTTTCCGTCCTGTCGCGGGTAACCTGCATCTTCACAGGTACTAAAATTTCACCGAGTCTCTCGTTGAGACAGTGCCCAAATCATTACGCCTTTCGTGCGGGTCGGAACTTACCCGACAAGGAATTTCGCTACCTTAGGACCGTTATAGTTACGGCCGCCGTTTACTGGGGCTTCAATTCATACCTTCGCTTGCGCTAAGCACTCCTCTTAACCTTCCAGCACCGGGCAGGCGTCACCCCCTATACATCATCTTACGATTTAGCAGAGAGCTGTGTTTTTGATAAACAGTTGCTTGGGCCTATTCACTGCGGCTGACTTAAAGTCAGCACCCCTTCTCCCGAAGTTACGGGGTCATTTTGCCGAGTTCCTTAACGAGAGTTCTCTCGCTCACCTGAGGCTACTCGCCTCGACTACCTGTGTCGGTTTGCGGTACGGGTAGAGTATGTTTAAACGCTAGAAGCTTTTCTTGGCAGTGTGACGTCACTAACTTCGCTACTAAACTTCGCTCCCCATCACAGCTCAATGTTATAGAACTAAGCATTTAACTCAATTCACACCTCACTGCTTAGACAGACACTTCCAATCGTCTGCTTTAGTTAGCCTACTGCGTCCCTCCATCACTACATACTCTAGTACAGGAATATCAACCTGTTGTCCATCGGATACACCTTTCGGTCTCTCCTTAGGTCCCCTGACTAACCCAGGGCGGACGAGCCTTCCCCTGGAAACCTTAGTCTTACGGTGGACAGGATTCTCACCTGTCTTTCGCTACTCATACCGGCATTCTCACTTCTATGCGTTCCAGCACTCCTCACGGTACACCTTCTTCACACATAGAACGCTCTCCTACCATACCTATAAAGGTATCCACAGCTTCGGTAAATTGTTTTTAGCCCCGGTACATTTTTCGGCGCAGGGTCACTCGACTAGTGAGCTATTACGCACTCTTTGAATGAATAGCTGCTTCTAAGCTAACATCCTAGTTGTCTGTGCAACCCCACATCCTTTTTCCACTTAACAATTATTTTGGGACCTTAGCTGGTGGTCTGGGCTGTTTCCCTTTCGACTACGGATCTTAGCACTCGCAGTCTGACTGCCGACCATAATTCATTGGCATTCGGAGTTTATCTGAGATTGGTAATCCGGGATGGACCCCTCACCCAAACAGTGCTCTACCTCCAAGAATCTTTATGTCGACGCTAGCCCTAAAGCTATTTCGGAGAGAACCAGCTATCTCCAAGTTCGTTTGGAATTTCTCCGCTACCCACAAGTCATCCAAGCACTTTTCAACGTGCCCTGGTTCGGTCCTCCAGTGCGTCTTACCGCACCTTCAACCTGCTCATGGGTAGGTCACATGGTTTCGGGTCTACGACATGATACTAAAGCGCCCTATTCAGACTCGGTTTCCCTACGGCTCCGTCTCTTCAACTTAACCTCGCATCATATCGTAACTCGCCGGTTCATTCTACAAAAGGCACGCTCTCACCCATTAACGGGCTCGAACTTGTTGTAGGCACACGGTTTCAGGTTCTATTTCACTCCCCTCCCGGGGTGCTTTTCACCTTTCCCTCACGGTACTGGTTCACTATCGGTCACTAGGGAGTATTTAGGGTTGGGAGATGGTCCTCCCAGATTCCGACGGGATTTCACGTGTCCCGCCGTACTCAGGATACTGCTAGGTACAAAGACTATTTAAAATACGAGGCTCTCACTCTCTTTGGCTGACCTTCCCATGTCATTCTTCTATAATCTTTGAGTCCACATTGCAGTCCTACAACCCCGAAGAGTAAACTCTTCGGTTTGCCCTTCTGCCGTTTCGCTCGCCGCTACTAAGGCAATCGCTTTTGCTTTCTCTTCCTGCAGCTACTTAGATGTTTCAGTTCACTGCGTCTTCCTCCTCATATCCTTAACAGATATGGGTAACAGGTAGTACCTGTTGGGTTCCCCCATTCGGAAATCCCTGGATCATCGCTTACTTACAGCTACCCAAGGCATATCGTCGTTTGTCACGTCCTTCTTCGGCTCCTAGTGCCAAGGCATCCACCGTGCGCCCTTATTAACTTAACCTTATTTTTTGACCTTTCAGTCATAAACTCTTTATTAATACTACAGCGTTTTCGGTTTATTTTCTTGTTACTATTTGATATAGATATTCAATTTTTCAATGTGCATTACTTGGTGATCTCTCACCAATGGAGCCTAGCAGGGATCGAACCGCTGACCTCCTGCGTGCAAAGCAGGCGCTCTCCCAGCTGAGCTAAGGCCCCCACAAGACCTCTCAAGACTAAACAAGACCAATGTGCATTCCTTATCCTTAGAAAGGAGGTGATCCAGCCGCACCTTCCGATACGGCTACCTTGTTACGACTTCACCCCAATCATCTATCCCACCTTAGGCGGCTGGCTCCAAATGGTTACCTCACCGACTTCGGGTGTTACAAACTCTCGTGGTGTGACGGGCGGTGTGTACAAGGCCCGGGAACGTATTCACCGCGGCGTGCTGATCCGCGATTACTAGCGATTCCGACTTCATGTAGGCGAGTTGCAGCCTACAATCCGAACTGAGACTGGCTTTAAGAGATTAGCTTGCCGTCACCGACTTGCGACTCGTTGTACCAGCCATTGTAGCACGTGTGTAGCCCAGGTCATAAGGGGCATGATGATTTGACGTCATCCCCACCTTCCTCCGGTTTATTACCGGCAGTCTCGCTAGAGTGCCCAACTGAATGATGGCAACTAACAATAGGGGTTGCGCTCGTTGCGGGACTTAACCCAACATCTCACGACACGAGCTGACGACAACCATGCACCACCTGTCACCTCTGTCCCGAAGGAAAACTCTATCTCTAGAGCGGTCAGAGGGATGTCAAGACCTGGTAAGGTTCTTCGCGTTGCTTCGAATTAAACCACATGCTCCACCGCTTGTGCAGGGCCCCCGTCAATTCCTTTGAGTTTCAACCTTGCGGTCGTACTCCCCAGGCGGAGTGCTTAATGCGTTAGCTACGGCACTAAACCCCGGAAAGGGTCTAACACCCTAGCACTCATCGTTTACGGCGTGGACTACCAGGGTATCTAATCCTGTTTGCTCCCCACGCTTTCGAGCCTCAGCGTCAGTTACAAGCCAGAGAGCCGCTTTCGCCACCGGTGTTCCTCCATATATCTACGCATTTCACCGCTACACATGGAATTCCACTCTCCCCTCTTGCACTCAAGTTAAACAGTTTCCAAAGCGTACTATGGTTAAGCCACAGCCTTTAACTTCAGACTTATCTAACCGCCTGCGCTCGCTTTACGCCCAATAAATCCGGACAACGCTCGGGACCTACGTATTACCGCGGCTGCTGGCACGTAGTTAGCCGTCCCTTTCTGGTAAGATACCGTCACAGTGTGAACTTTCCACTCTCACACTCGTTCTTCTCTTACAACAGAGCTTTACGATCCGAAAACCTTCTTCACTCACGCGGCGTTGCTCGGTCAGACTTCCGTCCATTGCCGAAGATTCCCTACTGCTGCCTCCCGTAGGAGTCTGGGCCGTGTCTCAGTCCCAGTGTGGCCGATCACCCTCTCAGGTCGGCTATGTATCGTCGCCTTGGTGAGCCGTTACCTCACCAACTAGCTAATACAACGCAGGTCCATCTGGTAGTGATGCAATTGCACCTTTTAAGCAGCTATCATGCGATATCTACTGTTATGCGGTATTAGCTATCGTTTCCAATAGTTATCCCCCGCTACCAGGCAGGTTACCTACGCGTTACTCACCCGTTCGCAACTCATCCGGAAAGAGCAAGCTCCTTCCTTCAGCGTTCTACTTGCATGTATTAGGCACGCCGCCAGCGTTCGTCCTGAGCCAGGATCAAACTCTCATTAAAAGTTTGAGTTCTCACTCATTTCTGTCACTGACAGATTTATTGTTTTTTTCATTGTTCAGTACTACAACTTCTGTTGTAGTGCCCTGCACATTGGTTCGTCTTGTTCAGTTTTCAAAGGTCTTTGTCACTCAATCTCTCAAGCGACAACTATATTAGTATATCACAGTTACAATCTCTTGTCAACACTTTTTTGAAACTTTTTTTATTTTTTCAACCAGTGCTTCATCTGTAACATACCATAGTCCGTACGGGATTCGAACCCGTGTTACCGCCGTGAAAAGGCGGTGTCTTAACCCCTTGACCAACGGACCGGAGTTGTTATTTTCAACTCTTACTATTATACCGACTTTTTCATACTTGTCAACACCTTTTTGAAACTTTTTTTCTCCATTCTTTGAAAACTTCCTCTAACTCCCTGAGTAGTGACTTGCGACCTTTGAAGCGCTCATCTGCCCAGAGTCGTTCATAGGCTTCTTGCTTATCTTGTGGTAACTTTCTTCTATAACTATCCAACAATTCATGAAGAACATAGTAATCATCCAACCATAAACCTCCCTCTGGAAGTCGATGGCTAATTTCACCTACTTCTTCATAGGCCATCCGATCCAGACGTCGTTTTTGGCTCTCTTGTTTTCTGACGCTATCAAGGATTCTGTTCCGAAATTTTGTTTTGAAGTAGACGTAGAGTTTCTTTTCTTCTTCTACTAGGTCTGGATGATGTTCTAGGAGTTCATAGAGACAGATCATGCCTTCTTGATCCCAGTCACCTTTTTCCCACAGGTGGAGATAATAATCTTTTCGACATCTATGAACAATCCCTTTGACCTTTGCATAGTACTTCTCAAGCATTTGCTTTCCCCCTTTCTCTGCTTGTAGTATAGCAGAGAAAGGGGGAAAGAAGGGGCATAGTTTCTATCTTGTGCTTTTTTGAGCCTAAGGTGTATTAGGAAATATGGAGAAAGGCAGGTCGGAAATAAAAAAGACAAAGAATTGAATCCTTGCCTTTTAAACGTATTAGCGAAACAGATCTACAATGGTATCCCAGACTGTCTGAGCTTTTTCTTTAATTTTAGCATCCAAAATCGCTCTTCCTGCTTCATCAACCAGATTTTGCGCCCGTCCACGAATATCCGACAATATATCATCCGACTGTACACTAGTATCATTTGTAGTTTGTTTAGGTGTGTTTTCTGGTGCAATACCATTCATTTTATAAGCATTTTCAACTGTAAAAGTACTTCCTGGTGTATATGGAAGAATTGTTTCTGCCATACTTTTAAAAATGTGAGCAGCACCATTCGAAGTTGAACCTGCCAAATAATGATTTTCATCAGTAGTAGGGAAACCAAGCCAGTGGCTAATCACTAGATCAGGTGTATAGCCAATCACCCATTGATCACTCGTATATTCTGGATTGAATGCAGCCTCTGTCGTTCCGGTTTTTCCAGCCATGACATAATCATCTGGCGACGAACTTATCCCTGTACCATTTGTAAAGGTTCCAAGCATCATACTTGTCATTTTATCAGCTACCGATTTGTCAACCACTCGTTTTTGAGTGTTTTTATGAGCAGCAATCACTTGACCGCTAGCATTTTCAATACGTGTGATAAAGTGAGCATCCGGCATGAGTCCTTCATTTGCAAACACTGCATAGGCTTGGGCCATCTGAAGAGGGTTAGTTTCTACGCCACCACCTAAAGCTACTCCAAGCACGCGATCTACATCGCTCATGTTGAGACCAAACTTTTCACCCGCTTCAAATGCTTTATCAATTCCAAGCTCTTTAACAGTAGCTACTGCAGGTAAATTCAGTGATTTAGCCAGAGCTTGATACATAGGTACTTCTCGTGATGTCTTGATGCCCGCGTAATTGTCCACTTTATAATCACCATATTGCATGGTATGATTATCCAACTCCTTATTAAGAGACCAACCTGCTTCAACCGCTGGTGTATACACTATTAAAGGTTTAATAGTAGATCCTGGACTTCTTTTTGATTGGGTTGCATAGTTAAAATTTCTGAAACCTGTCTTATCATCCCCTGCGACTCGACCAACAACTCCTCGAACTCCACCAGTTTTTGGCTCTAATGCAACACTACCTGACTCTGCATGCGTTCCATCTTCAGCTGTCGGAAAGAGAGAAGTATTTTGATAGATAACCTGCATATTAGCTTGGTAATTTTGATCTAGCTCCGTATAGATTCGATAACCATTATTAACAATTTCTTCCTCTGTTAGATTATACTTTTCAATAGCTTCATTAACAACTGCATCAAAATAGGAAGGATAACGATAGTCTGATATTTTCCCTTCATAACTATCTTTCAATTGAGAAGCCATATCAACACTTGCCGCTTCAGCTTCTTTATTTTTATCAAGGTAGCCGGCAGCTACCATATTTTGCAAGACAGTATCTCTTCGATTAGTTGAATGCTCGATAGAATTCAGAGGATTGTACAATTCTGGTCCTTTAAGCATCCCTGCTAAAGTTGCAGCTTCATCAAGAGTTAATTCCGATGCCGAAACACCAAAATACTTTTTACTAGCATCTTCAACACCCCAAACTCCATTACCGAAGTAGGCATTGTTCAAATACATGGTTAGAATTTCTTTTTTACTGTATTTTTTGGTTAACTCTAAAGCAAGGAAGAATTCTTTAGCCTTTCTCTGCACAGTTTGGTCTTGTGAAAGATAAGCATTTTTCGCTAACTGTTGTGTAATTGTAGAACCACCACCCGAGCGACCAGCTGTTAGGATAGCTAGAAAGAAGCGACCATAGTTAATTCCACTATTTTTATAGAAGCTCCTATCTTCTGTCGCAATAACAGCATTCTGCAAATCCTCACTAATATCAGCAAGTTCAACATAGGTTCCTTTTTGGCCTGACAAAGCACCAGCCTCATTCTCTTCTCTGTCAAAAATCACTGTTCGTGTTTTCAAAGCATTCTGTAGGTCTGTAACATTTGTAGATTTCGCCAAGGCAAATAGATAGACTCCAACAAACAAGCTTGCACTTAGTCCAAAAATTAGAAAGATTTTTGTCAGATGATAGCGACGCCAAAATTTTCGAATAGGTCCGACTTGCCCAACTTTCTTTCGCCCACCTCTCGACCGTCTTAATTTAGTCGATGTATCTTCTTCATTTTTAGCTTCATCAATTTCTATTTCTTCAATTTCAGGTTCTTCTTTTTTAAATAAAGAAAGAAACTTTTCAAATAATGTATCTAATTTCATGCGTTTATTTTATCATCTTCCCCATAGGAAGACAAGAATTTTGTAGTTTCTCTATTCAAATAATCTATTTTTTGTTACAATATCTGTATGAAATTTACCTTTACTATCCCTGACTCTCTTCCTGAAATGACTATCAAAGTCTTTTTAGAAGATCAACTACTTATTCCTAGAAAAATAAGGCATTTTTTGAGAATTAAAAAGCATATTCTCATTAATCAAGAAGAAGTCCACTGGCATCAAACTGTCAAATCCGGAGATGAATGTCAACTGATTTTCGATGAGGAAGATTATCCTAAAAAAGAAATTGTTTGGGGAAATCCTAATCTTGTCCAAGAAGTCTATCAAGACCAACATTTGATTATCGTTAACAAACCCGAAGGTATGAAAACTCACGGAAATCAGCCAGATGAGATTGCACTTCTCAATCATGTTAGTGCCTATGTCAATCAGACCTGCTATGTTGTTCATAGACTAGACAAAGAAACGAGTGGCCTTATACTCTTTGCTAAAAATCCATTTATACTACCCATTCTCAATCGATTATTGGAAAAAAAAGAAATCTCTCGCGAATACTGGGCTCTGGTTGAAGGGAAAATAGGAGCCAAAGAGCTTATTTTCCGAGATAAAATCGGCCGTGATCGTCACGATCGTAGAAAACGGGTGGTGGATTTCAAAAACGGTCAATATGCTGAAACCCATGTGTCTCGATTGAAACAATTTCAAAACAAAACTAGTCTCCTTCGTTGTAGATTGAAAACAGGACGAACACATCAGATTCGAGTTCATCTATCTCACCACGGACTTCCAATCATTGGAGATCCTCTCTACAATCCGCATTCAAAAACTAAGAGATTGATGCTTCACGCATTTAAACTATCCTTTATCCACCCTCTGACCTTAAACAAATTAAGCTTTACTGCGCTATCAGACACATTTGAAAGAGAATTGAAACAAAATGAGAGTGGGACAGAAATCGGTAATTCGTTAGAATTCGATTTCGTCGTCCCACCTCCGCACAGTTGAGTAGGGCTGTAAAAGCTGATGAAATCAGCGTAGTAGAGCCCACTCAACCACTGCGTCTTGCTCGGTAATCCAAAGACAATTGAAAGGCTAGGAATTTTGTCCCAGCCTCATTTTTTCATATATACAAAAAAAGCAAGACCAGTTGGCCTTGCTTTTATCGACTCAAGAATTATTTAGCGATTTTTGCGAAGTATTCAAGAGTACGAACAAGTTGTGCAGTGTATGACATTTCGTTGTCGTACCATGATACAACTTTAACCAATTGTTTACCGTCAACGTCAAGAACTTTAGTTTGAGTTGCGTCAAACAATGAACCGTAAGACATACCTACGATATCTGAAGATACGATTGGATCTTCTGTGTAACCGTATGATTCGTTAGCTGCTGCTTTCATAGCTGCGTTCACTTCATCAACAGTAACGTTCTTTTCAAGAACTGCTACCAATTCAGTAACTGATCCAGTTGGAGTTGGAACGCGTTGTGCAGATCCGTCAAGTTTACCGTTCAATTCTGGGATTACAAGACCGATAGCTTTAGCAGCACCAGTTGAGTTAGGAACGATGTTTGCAGCACCAGCGCGAGCACGACGAAGGTCACCACCACGGTGTGGTCCGTCAAGGATCATTTGGTCACCAGTGTAAGCGTGGATAGTAGTCATCAATCCTTCTACAACACCAAAGTTATCTTGAAGAGCTTTAGCCATAGGAGCCAAGCAGTTTGTAGTACATGAAGCACCTGAGATAACTGTTTCAGTACCGTCAAGAACGTCGTGGTTAGTGTTGAATACAACTGTTTTAACGTCGTTTCCACCAGGAGCAGTGATAACAACTTTTTTAGCTCCACCAGCGTGCAAGTGTTTTTCAGCAGCTGCTTTCTTAGCAAAGAAACCAGTAGCTTCAAGAACGATTTCTACACCGTCGTTAGCCCAGTCGATTTGTTCTGGATCACGTTCAGCAGAAACGCGAACGAATTTACCGTTAACTTCAAATCCACCTTCTTTAACTTCCACAGTTCCGTCGAAACGACCTTGAGTTGTGTCGTATTTCAACAAGTGTGCAAGCATAACTGGATCTGTAAGGTCGTTGATACGAGTAACTTCAACACCTTCTACGTTTTGGATACGGCGGAAAGCAAGACGACCGATACGTCCGAAACCGTTAATACCAACTTTAACTACCATTAGTGATTTCCTCCTTATGAAAATCATGAAATTTTTATTGTGAAAAGAGTAACTTGAATCACTACAAATCACCTTTCAACGTTCTTATTATATAACTATTTAAGCTTTAAATTGCAAGTGCTGGGCCTTGATTTTTCTATGTCAGTTTCTTTTTTTAATGATCAGAATCCCTTACTATTCATAGCGTAAAGATTCCACTGGATCCATTTTGCTAATTTTACGAGCTGGGAAGTAGGCTGAAATATACCCAAGTAGTAAAGCAAAAATTAGAGTTCCAAAAATTGAGAGAAGATTCAATTCAAAAACTTTAGAGATAGACGGATAAAAATGATGAACAGTCACATTCGCTATACTTCCAAGCCCTTGTGCAATCAAAAATGCCATAAACAAAGGCAATTCCTACAATCCAAAGTAGCTTCGTAGATAAAAATTCCTTTCACATCTCTATTTTGATAGCCGACTGCCTTTCATGACACCAATTTCCTTAGAACGTTGCATGATATTGATGTAAATGATGATACCTATCATAACTGCTGCTACCACAATAGCTTGAGATGAAAGTACAATCAATAGTCCCCTGAATGACACGAATAAAGGTAATCACAATATCAAGAACGGCCTGTTGAGAAAGAACTGTATACTTCTTATTTTTTTCTGTAATTCTTCTGTTACTGCTTTTGTCTGAGATGGATCTTTGAGTTCCAAAATAAAATAAGATACAGTCTTTGTAAATCCAGCTTCTTTCAAAATCGTTTCCATTTGATAGGCTGGCATAAAACTGTTACTGTCCTCCATGTCATCTTCATCATTGATCACACGTACAATATGAGTTTGAAATTGAGAAGTCTTGCTACCTTCAGCGCCATTTTCTACAATGCTTGCTAATACTTTTTTGCCTATAACATCACTAGCTGTAAGATTGTTCCCTGTTTGTTCATTCCAATTTTTCAGTAGACTCATCGGAATCGTCAATCCCTGCTCTTTTGCATCAGTGTATATAGGCCCTGCTAGCACTTTTTCTTTCTCATTACTGCTAACGGAGATACTTGTATCCTCATATAAACTCACAACTTGAGCATAAGAAGGCATAGTTTGATTTAAGTCCACTTCTTGTCCGTCTATAGTGATTTTTGACATAGTCATGCCAAAAGGACTCTCTAGATATTTAATATTTTCTTTTCCAATCGTATCCGTGATATAGTTCTTATCATCTTGATTCAAAAAACCTCTACCTGCAACGTTTGAGTTTAGTGCAATCTGGACTTGAGAAGGGAGCTTGCCCCCGTTTGTATTTTCATCAATCATTGAAATCAAGGCATTCCCTAGTCCAAAAGAAATCAATACTCCGACAAAACCAATCGAGGTTGCTACTGCAATCAACAAGTTTCGCCACTTTCTTTCCATAAAGTTACTCAAAGAAAGTTTGAATTTATTTTTAAAGGATAATCCTTTATTTTTTGACTTCTTCAACGACTTCACCATCCTTCATTTTGATAATTACATCTGCATATTCAGCTACTTCTGGGTTATGAGTCACAATCAGTACTGTTTTCCCAGATTTGGCCAAACTTTTAAATACTTCTAATACCATTTCTTGAGATTGAGAATCCAGCGATCCTGTTGGTTCATCAGCTACAATCATATCCGGTTGATTGACCAGAGCACGCGCAATCGCTACACGTTGCTTTTGACCTCCAGAAAGTTGCTTGACATTTTTAGCCATAAAAGGTTCCATGCCTAGACTAAGAAGTTGCTCCTGAGCAATCCTTGTCATTTCTTTATCCGATAAATCTTTGACATAGAGAGGCAACTTGACATTATCCAGAACAGACTGGTGAGGAATGAGATTGAAGTTTTGAAAGACAAATCCAATATTATCTTTACGGAATTGAGTTAATTCAATCTCCGATAAATCTCTGAGAGGTTCTCCTTTAAAAGCTAAAACTCCCTCATACTCTCTATCAAGACCACTGATGATATTCAGTAGACTGGTTTTGCCACAGCCTGACGGACCATAAATCGCAGTTATTTTCCCTTCTGCAATCTGCAGGTTAATATTTCTTAGAGCCTGCTCTTTATGCTTGCCATCCAAAGCGTAAAATTTTGAAATATTTTTCATGGATAAAATGGACATGATTATCTCCTTTAATCACTTGTGATATCGTGTATCGATACAAACTATATTTATCAATCAGATTCAAAAGGAATCAAAGAATTCCTTTCTCTTTTTACGAATTCATTGTAACAAAAAAGCGACATTTCCCCAATGACAGAAATGTCACTCCTATAAAACATTTAACAATACCTTTCTAAGTCTTCGCTCCATTCATTATCTAAACTAACGATTAACTGCTCATTACCAAACATCCTCGCCATCATTTTTGCTTCTTCATACTTTTGTTTAGCTGAATCATAATCTGTCTGAATATAATATTTCCACTCCACCATCAAGACAATCGGTTGTTTTTGAAAATCTCGTGTTTTCTCAGAAATCCAATTAAGTTTTTCCACTGCCAACTTAAATAATTCTAAATCGTTAAGCAATTCACAACTACCTAATCCTGCAAACAACACATCTCGAACTAGAAATAAGTCTTCAGTATGAATTTTTCTACTCTATCACAAACTTTTTGAAACATTGATTGAAGTTGTATCTGCTTACTAATAGCTAACTGTCCTATTTTTATATACTCTAAATAACTACATAAAAAATACAATCTAATTTTTAAAAAATCTGAAAACGAAAACTCACTTTGATTACAAAGTTCCTCAAAAGATTCATCTAAGAGTGCTATTCCATACTGTTCATTATCCGTTGCTCTCACCTCATCTATAGCTTGAAGACAATCCACTATCATCTTCTCATCACGCGGCAAATCATCATAAAAATTCTCAAAAATCTCATCAAAATATTCTTCCTTTCGTTCCTGCAACTCTTTGTCTCCATAGTCAGGATGATGAAGAAGAAAGTATTTTAATTCTTGGTAACGCTTGGGTAATTCCTTGTAATCCGGCATCAGAATATAAGATGGAATATCTAGCCTATTCGCTATATATTCTAGTGTTTTTATCGTAGGACGAAATTCTCCTTTTTCAATGCGGACTAACTGACGAACTGACAGTTCTGACTCATCTCCACAAAAAACTGGTCGACTAAGTCCTTTCTCTTCCCTAAGTAGTCGTACCTTATCTCCTAATTCATTCACTGCTCGCACTTACCCTCGCATCATTATAAAAAATTTGACACTTAAACAAACTGTATAACAGAAATGTCACTCCTATAAACCCTTCAACTATATCTTTCTAGGTCCTCGGCCCATTCATTATCTAAACTAACGATTAACTTCTCATTGCCAAACATTCTCGCCATCATTTTTGCTTCTTCATACCTTTGTTTGGCTGTATCATAATCCGTCTGAATATAATATTTCCATTCAAGCATCAAGACAATAGGTTGTTTTTGAAAATCTCGTGTTTTTTGCCCTATTTTATTTAAGGTCTCAACTGCTCTCTTAAAATAATGAAACAGCCCCATAATCTCTATACAAGTTAAAGAAGCTAGTAAGGAATCTCTAAGTAAGCCTAAACAATCGAACTCTATCTTATCAATCTGCGAACTTAGTTTCTCATGAAAATAAAGAATATTCTCATACTCAGATTCTTTTATTTCGCCCGCTTTCAAACCATCCATTAAGTTACATGCAAAATACAACCTCAGTCTTAATAGATCCTCCGCTTTATATACATCTCTGGATAGTAAGTCCTGCAGACCATTTTCAAGCACACTTTCACCATACAAGGAATTACTAGTTGCTCTCACTGCATCTATGGCTTGGAGACAATCCACTAGCACTTTCTCATCACGTGGCAAATCATCATAAAAACACTCAAAAATCTCATCAAAATATTCTTCCTTTTTGTTCCTGCAACTCTTTGTCTCCATAGTCAGGATGATGAAGAAGAAAGTATTTTAATTCTTGGTAACGCTTGGGTAATTCCTTGTAATCCGGCATCAGAATATAAGATGGAATATCTAGCCTATTCGCTATATATTCTAGTGTTTTTATCGTAGGACGAAATTCTCCTTTTTCAATGCGCACTAACTGACGAACTGACAGTTCTGACTCATCTCCGCAAAAAACAGGGCGACTAAGTCCTTTCTCCTCTCTAAGAAGTCTTACCTTTTCCCCTAGATCATTCATCTCTTACATTTCTCCCTCACACGATTATCAAAGCTTTGATTTTCAAATAAATATATGCGATTATTATACCATTTCCAAAAAAGAATTACAAAAAAGAGACAGGATTCCTCCTGTCTCTGGCTGATAATCAATTATTTACGACGTCCTGGTCTTTCTTTGTAACCATAGTAAGCATCTTCGATGATTTCTTGCATATGATCAACCATTGGAAGACGTGGGTTTGCAGGTGAACATTGATCTTCATAAGCAAGGAAGGCCAATTCACGTGAATGTTCTTTCCATTCTTTTTCGTCAATTCCTTGTGCTTTGAAGTTCATTTGGATACCTACGCGCTCACCGAGTTCGTAAACAGCTTTTGCGAAAGATTCAACCCCTTCTTCTGGTGTAGAAGCTGGAAGGCCAAGCATACGAGCGATATCTTGATATTTTTCGTCTGCACGGTAGTAGTTGTACTTAGGCCATGTAGCTGTCTTAGCTGGGCGAGTACCGTTGTAACGGATAACGTATGGAAGCAAGATTGCATTTGTACGTCCGTGAACTGTGTGGAATTGCGCACCAATCTTGTGAGCCATTGAGTGAGAAATACCTAGGAAGGCATTGGCAAAGGCCATACCAGCGATTGTTGAAGCATTATGCATTTTCTCACGTGAGTGGAAGTCTGCATTCTTAACAGAACTTCAAGGTTTTCGAATACAAGTTTGATGGCTTGAAGCGCAAGACCGTCAGTGTAGTCGCTAGCCATTTGTGATACGTATGCTTCAGTCGCGTGAGTCAATACGTCCATACCAGTATCAGCAGCAACAAATCCAGGAACTGTCAATACCAAGGCAGGGTCTACGATTGCCACAGTTGGTGTCAATGAGTAGTCAGCGATTGGGTATTTACGGTTGTTTGCTTTATCAGAGATAACAGCAAATGGAGTTACTTCAGATCCTGTACCAGATGTAGTTGGGATCGCAATGAATTTAGTCTTCTTACCAAGCAATGGGAATTTGAAGGCACGTTTACGGATATCCATGAATTTTTGTACTAGGTCACGGAAGTCCACTTCTGGTTGCTCGTAGAAGAGCCACATTACTTTAGCAGCATCCATTGGTGATCCACCACCGAGAGCGATGATTGTATCTGGTTTGAAAGCACGCATAATCTCAGTACCACGTTCAACTGTTGTGATATCTGGATCTGGTTCTACATCTGCAAAGATTTGGTAAACAACCTTATTGCGACGAAGGTCAAGTTGTTCGATGATGCGATCAAGGAAGCCAAGCTCTACCATAGCGTGGTCAGTAACGATCATGACACGCTCAACGTCACGACATTTTTGAAGGTATTGAATTGAATCACGTTCAAAGTATGTTTTTGAAGGAAGTTTCATCCATTGCATGTTATTTCTCCGTCTTCCGACTTTTTTGATGTTCAAGAGGTTAATGGCGCTAACGTTATCCCCAACTGAGTTACGTCCGTAAGAACCACATCCGAGTGTCAATGATGGCAAGAAGGCATTGTAAACGTCCCCGATACCACCGAAAGTAGAAGGTGAGTTACAGATAACACGAATAGCTTTAACAGCTTTACCAAATTCTTTAGTCAATTCTTCATCAGCAGTATGAATGGCAGCTGAGTGTCCAAGACCGTTAAATTCAACCATTTGACGAGCCTTAGTAATACCATCTTCACGGCTTTCAGATTTCAAAACTGCGATAACTGGTGACAATTTTTCACGAGTCAATGGCTCATTTTCACCAACTTCTTTACATTCTGCAGCAAGAATGTTTGTTCCTTCTGGAACTGTAAATCCTGCTTGTTCTGCAATCCAGGTTGCCGGTTTACCAACGATATCAGCGTTCAATTTTGCACCAGCACAGTTTTTGCTGTTTGCTTTCACGCCGAAGCAGAACTCTTCAAGAAGAGCTTTTTCTTTTTTGTTTACAAAGTAAGTGTGATAAGATTTGAACTCTGCTACAAATTCATCGTAAATCTCTTTATCGATGATAACCGCTTGTTCAGATGCACAGACCATACCATTATCAAATGATTTAGACATTACGATATCGTGAGCAGCTTGGCGGATGTTAGCTGATTTTTCAACATAAGCTGGAACGTTTCCGGCACCTACCCCAAGAGCTGGTTTACCACATGAGTATGCAGCTTTAACCATGGCATTACCACCTGTTGCAAGGATTGTTGCAATACCTTCGTGGTTCATAAGCGCACTAGTTGCTTCCATAGATGGTTCAGTAATCCACTGTACACAGTTTTCAGGAGCACCTGCTTTAATCGCTGCATCACGCACGATTTGAGCTGCGTGTGCTGATGATTCTTGAGCTGATGGGTGGAATGCAAAGACAATAGGATTACGTGTCTTCAATGAAATCAATGCTTTAAAGATTGCTGTTGAAGTAGGATTAGTTGTTGGAGTGATACCACAAACAACACCAACTGGTTCAGCAATAAGAGTCAATCCTGTTACATCGTCTTCTTCGATAACACCAACTGTTTTAGTGTGGCGCATGTTGTTTACTACGTGCTCACAAGCAAATAGGTTCTTAGTTGCTTTATCTTCAAATACTCCACGTCCAGTTTCTTCAAAGGCATGTAAAGCCAATTCTCCGTGAGCATCAAGTGCTGCAACTGAAGCTTTTGCTACGATATAATCGACTTGATCTTGGTCAAGTTTACGCATTTCTTCAAGGGCAACTAAAGCTTTTTTTGCACCAAACCATCGACATGCTTTTTCAGCAGCGAGTTTCTTTTTCTTCTGGTGTTACAGTTTTTTTATCAGCCATATTTTTCCTCCATAGCTTTCAAAGGATTGTAAGTCCTTTGTTAATTTTTTTCACAAGTTTATTATAACTCTTTTTTTAAACATTTGTAAACAGTTTCATAGACATTTCACAAACTTTTTTTGTTTGTTTGTGAAAATAATTTCAAATATACTTACACGTATAGCTTTACGCTTAAAGTTTGTGAATTATTCTATAAAAATTTTATTTTTCACAAACTTAATTGTAAAACAGTCTTGTAAGCTGTTTTTATTTTCGTGTAAGCGCTTTCTGTAATTTTAGAAGAATACCTCCTTCTAGGAGGAGGTTATTGTGCTTGTTGGAACAAGCCTTGCTTGAAGTCTCCCTCATAAACTACTTCTTGTTCGGTAGTCAGTTTTCCTTTTCCCTCAGCTTGGCCATTTACAAAGTCACCCTCATAAACCCAACCTGCTTTAGCTTGGTAGGTACCTTTACCATTGAAGGCACCATTGCTAAATTCTCCAGTATAGGTATCGCCGTTTGAGAAGGTAACAGTACCCTGACCATTCATCTTACCACGAACTAGGCTCCCGTCATAAATAATAGCATCGTTATCAAGTTTGAGAACTCCCTGTTTGGGAAGATTAGTCAAAAATACAAGACCTGCACAGACAACAATGACGATTACTGTCGCAATTTCTAAACGGGGACGTGTCAAATAGACACTATATTTTTCATAGAGTTTCTTTAAATTTTCCATGTTCACTCTCATTTTCTAAGCGAGTTAACCAAGCCTGGCAACCAGTTAAAACCCGATCATAAGTTTCTTCAAAATCACCTGTATACCAGGGGTCTGGAACACTTTCAGATGCAAACGCTTGTATCTTAGACTGTTGATCCTGTGGACACATCTGGTATAAATCAGCGAGGTTTGACTCATCCATACCAATGATATAGTCAAAGTACTCAAAATCTTCTTTGGAAATTTGCTGGGAAGTTTTTGAAGTATCATAAGGAACGCCATGACTTCGGAAGATTCCTTGAGTTCCTTTATGGATTGGATTACCATGTTCCCATGAAGAAGTTGCTCGACTTTGAATCTCATATTTATCGGTCAGGGATTTCATCACAAATTCTGCCATGGGACTACGGCAAATATTACCAAGACAGACAAAAACAACTTTTTTCATCATTGTTCCTCTCATTTATAGAAAAACGGGAATGCAATCCACCCCGTTTTATTCTTCAATAGCACTGCCTTCTTCGAGAACTGCACCTTCAGGTGTGACCGCTTCTTTGACTGGTAAAACTGTTCTAATTGCTCCTAATTCGAAAGTCAAGTAAACTCCGTCTACATCAAGTACGATCGTTTTGTTTTCGGTATCAACTTCGTCAACTGTACCGTAGAGACCACCGATAGTGATTACTTCGTAGCCTTTTTGAAGTTTGTTGAGACTCTCCATACGTTTTTCAGCTTGTTTCTTTTGAGAACGTTGCATGAAGAACATCAAGCCAAACATCAAAACAAGCATAATCAAAAATGTTAAATTTCCACCCATTATTTTTACTCCTTTGTAATTTAGATAAAACTACTATAACAAATTTCACTTGTTTTTACAAGATTGCACCCTGGTTTTAGGTCGATAAAAAACCAGAGCAAAAGCTCTGATTTTTCTTATTTCAAATTATTTACAATTTCTACTAAGTTTTCAACTGTAAAGCCATATTCTGCTAAAACTTTTGGTGCTGGGGCAGATGCTCCAAAGGTATCAATACCAAGAACCGCTCCATCAAGACCAACATATTTGTACCAGTTTTGAGTTGCACCCATTTCAACCGCTACACGACGACGAACTGCATTTGGTAGGATTTCTTCTTTGTAAGCTGCATCTTGCGCATCAAAGACGTCTGTAGATGGCATGCTAACCACGCGCACTTTTCCACCTTGACTTGCCAAGTCTTTAGCAGCTGCAACAGCTAGGTTCACCTCTGAACCTGTCGCAATCAAAATCGTGTCGAAGTCTGCTGCATTTTCATAAACGACATAAGCACCTTTCGCAACCTTATCAAAGTCTGTTCCTTCCTCAACAGTCAAGTTTTGACGAGTCAAGACAAGAACAGTCGGTGTTTTCTCGCTCTTAACTGCTTGATACCAAGCTGCTTGTGTTTCACGTGCATCTGCTGGACGGAAAACATTAAGGTTTGGAATCGCACGAAGACCTGCCAAGTGCTCAATTGGTTCATGAGTTGGACCATCTTCACCAACTGCGATTGAATCGTGAGTAAAGACATAAGTAACTGGAAGACCTTGTAAAGCTGACATCGAACTGCTGCTTTAAGGTAATCTGAGAATACGAAGAAAGTCCCTCCGTAAACACGAAGTCCACCGTGAAGAGCCATTCCGTTCAAGACGGTACCCATTGCAAATTCACGAACACCGAACTGGATGTTGCGATTCAAGCGATTTGCATCATCTTGAAGCCCATCAGTTTTGATGTAAGTCATATTTGAATGAGCGAGGTCAGCTGATCCACCAAGGAAGGTTGGCAATTTAGCAGCCACAACATTCAAGGCATCCTGGCTTGAGTTACGAGTCGCTTGAGAGAAGCCATTTTCTAAAGCTGGGAAGTCTTCTGGAGTCAACTCAACTGGATCGCGTCCTTCGATGATTGCTTCCACTTCTGCAGCAAGTTCTGGGTGAGCTTCTTTGTAATCTGCAACTAGTTTTGTCCAGGCTTCATAAGCTGATGCACCACGGTCTGCAACATTTTCTTTGAAATCAGCATAAACTTCTGCTGGGATTTCAAACGGTTCGTAGTCCCATCCAAGTGCTTGGCGAGTTGCTGCAGTTTCATCCGCTCCAAGAGGAGCACCGTGCACAGCGTTAGTCCCTTGTTTGTTTGGAGAACCATGACCGATGATAGTTTTCACTTCAATCAAAGACGGTTTCCCTGAAGCCTTAGCTTCTTCGATAGCTGCATGAATAGCCTTAAGGTCTGTTCCATCTTCTACCAAGGCTGTATGCCAGCCGTAGGCATTGTAACGATCGCGAACACTCTCTGTGAATGAATCTTTTGTCTCACCATCCAAGTTGATATCATTTGAATCATAAAGAACAACCAACTTGTCAAGTTTTTGCAAGCCTGCATAAGAAGCGGCTTCACTTGAGACACCTTCCATCAAGTCACCATCTCCACAGATCACGTAAGTATAGTGGTCAAAGATGTTGTAACCTTCACGATTGTACTTAGCTGCAAGGAAGCGTTCTGCTTGAGCAAAACCAGTCGCAGTTGCAATCCCTTGTCCTAGAGGACCTGTTGTGGCGTCAACTCCAGCTGTATGCCCGAACTCTGGGTGACCTGGTGTTTTAGAACCCCATTGACGGAAGTTCTTCACTTCATCCATGCTCACATCTTCAAAACCAGAAAGGTGAAGAAGAGCATAAAGAAGCATTGAACCATGACCTGCTGAAAGAATAAAGCGGTCGCGATTAATCCAGTTTGGTTGTGCTGGATTGATACGGAGATTTTTTGTAAAAAGACTGTAGGCCATCGGAGCCGCACCCATAACCACTCCTGGGTGACCTGAGTTCGCTTATTGATAGCGTCAATACCTAGAAAACGAATCGCATTAACAGATAGATTTGACATAGAATTTCCTTTCTCTTTGAGGTGATAGGTCTATCACATATTCCATTTCTACTATTATATGAAAAAATATCTATAATAGCAATAAAACAATTTACTATAAAATGAATCAATCGATTATACTAATTTCTAGTTGCTTGATAGTAAGGTAATAATTTTTCAAAACTTCTATCAAGCTCATTTAAAATCTTAGCCAGAGATTCTTCTTTGGTCACTGGAATATCAGCTTTTACTAAAACCTTACGAATCTCACAGCTGGATAATTGTTGCATCAAATGATTTCTATTATCCTCGGTAACCTCCACTCGATAACTCTCATCGTTTTTCTGAACCCAATAATAAATTCCCTCAACCACTGGCACATCCAAGACTTTAGCCTGTTTTGACAAGGTTCCTTCATCTTTCTTTCTCTCTATAAAGCTGACTTCTAGGGAAATTCCAAAATTATTCGGATTTCCGAATAAACGGAGCGCCATCATTGGCTCTGATACTTGACCTTCTCGCTGTAAATAGGCCCAGAAATGCGGTCGCAATCGTTGGGCTTGATTCATCCACTGACTTGTTCCTAGTAGTTTCCATTCTGGACGCCTTGCTTGAAAAGCTTTGGCCAGTTCTGTAAAAGCCTTTCTAGCTTCTTGTCCCTTACTCCTCAAATAAAGCATTTTCTCAGCTTCTTGACCTGCCTTCTCTGGTTTTTGATACTGTAAACCAGAGAAAGCTAGATAATCTCTCATTGTATTCAACATAGGATCAACCTCCCTTAGCTAGCAAAAGAGAGTGGGACAGAAATCGGTAATTCGTTAGAATTCGATTTCGTCGTCCCACCTCCGCACAGTTGAGTAGGGCTGCAAAAGCTGATGAAATCAGCTTAGTAGAGCCCACTCAACCACTGCGTCTTGCTCGACAATCCATAGACAATTGAGAGGCTAGAACTTTTGTCCCAGCCTCTTCTATTTTATTCTGTATCAACGACAACGTAACGATTTGGTTCATCACCTTCTGAATAACTAGTGACACCTTCCATACGTGAAATGATACGATGGATAATTTTACGTTCGCTACTAGACATTGGATCAGTCACCTGACTACGTCCCTCTTCTAGGACACGTGTAGCTAACTTCTGTGCATAGCTCTGCAAAACTTCCGCACGATGCTCTACATAGTCATTAACATTGATAGTAATATAAAAGGTTCTTGAATAGCGGTTATAGAGATAATTCTGTGCTAAGAGCTGAAGAGATTTCAAAACCTTACCGTGGTAACCGATAATACGACCTGGTTCATTAGTATCAATTTGCATATTGATAGAACGGCGATTTGAAGTGCTTGAAATTGCTCCCTCAACATCCATATCATCAATAATACCTTGAACATAGTTGGTTACTTCTTCAACCACCTGGTCAATATCATAGGTTGGCTCGATCTTCAAACCTAGATTTTCTAAATCATCATTCTGCTCGACTTCTTCCTGCTCTTTAGGTTCTTCTAGCAGTAAATCTTTTAGAATGGCAATATGACCAGTCTCCTCTAAAATTGTACTAGCTTTCTTCTCATTTTTTAGAATTTCGGCCTTAACCTCTTCAGATATCCCTTGACCTTCTTCCTCAATCTTCTTGATTGCTTCAACAACATGACCTAAGTCTACTGTTGCTTCACTAACAGTCTTAACGGGTTCGTTCTTGGCATTAACTTCCTTTGGAACTCCCTTGACTGCTTGCTGATTTGCCTTAACGACAGTTGTCTCACTAATAGCTTCGATATCCACTTGCGCTGGTTTCTTCCCAAAAAGTCCAAAGAATCCTTTTTTCTCCCTTGAGATAACCTTGATATGCGCCTTCATTCTAGGAATTCCCAATTCCTTCAATCCCGTTTGGATCGCTTCTTCAACAGTTGAACCTGTAAATAATACCATTACAAGATTCCTCCTTACTTTTTCTTTTTCTGTGCTTTCTTAAGAGCTTTTCTCTTCTTAATCTCTAAATCCTTCTGAGCCTGTACTCCCGCCTCACGCTCTGCAATAATCTTAAATGGATTGTTAAGCAGATAGGTTTGTAGCACCTGATAAACATTGGACACTGCCCAGTATAAGGCAACCCCACTTGGTGAATACATGGCAAAGAAGAAAATCATGACTGGCATTGCATACATCATTCCTGTCATGGCACCATTTTTCTCAACCATTGCCTTATTGGATAACCAAGTGCTAAGGAAAGTAAAGATAGCTGCCAAAATTGGCAAAACAAAAGTCGTATCTACACCACCAAGGTTAATCCATAAGAAATTACCCGTTTTTAGAAATTCTACCCTACTCAAAGCTTGAAACAAAGCCAACAAAACTGGCATCTGGATTAAGATTGGCCACAGAGAAGCTGACTGTTTGACACCATGCTGCTTGAACAACTGACGCATTTCTTGGTCCAGCTTGGTACGGCTCTCCATATCTCGTCCCGGATAACGTTCTCGCAACTCCTTAACCAGTGGCTGTACTTCTTGCATCTTTCTAGATGCCACCATTTGTATCTGAAAAACTGGTAAAAGAATGGTTCTGATTAGAAGGGTAAATAATATAATCCCCAGACCAATACTTGTGTTAAATGATAAAAAGCGAATGGTTTCAGCAAAAAAATAAACAAATCTACTCCAAAAATCTGTTGATTCAGCTGTAATCTCACTAGTCGTTCCACTAGCTGTGCAGGCGCTCATCACAAATAAAGCAAGCACCATTAAGCTAGTCAACTGTAATTTCTTTTTCACTCCCATTTCCTTCCTGGTAAATCTTTGATAACTTTAATACGTGAAGAAGATTTTTTTCCATTTCCGCGTATTCCAAGATTTCGACACCTTTTCGAGCAATCACAACAAAATCTACGTTTTCAACCAGCTGATTTTTATATTCAATCAGAATATGTCGAATCCTTCTTTTGATCTGATTCCTCGTAACAGCATTTCCCAATTTTTTGCTGACAGACAGACCAACTCGAAAATGCTGCTCATCATTTTCTAATCGATAAATAACAAATTTACGATTAGCAAAACTCTTCCCTTCTTTAAATATTGCACTAAAAATCTTTCTCTTTTTTACACGAAAGCGTTTTTTTCTCAAAAATTCAACTCCATCTATTAAAACTACTACTATTATACCATAAATTTTTTTCAAAAAGCCAATAATAGCAAGGTTTTGAGCCCTATGTTTACCTAATGAAAAAGACTATTTTCACTCTAAAATCATCATCTTTTTTATCAAAAAAATTTCTCAAATTTGACGGACTCGTCTGCTCATTTCTGATCAGAAAAAACAAAAGTCACCCTTTGGAGTGACTTTTGTAGGAGATTATTATGAAAAAGTTAGGATTTCTATTAAATAAAGTTAGGAGGTCTTTATTTAATGATTATAGTATACCCTGTCTATCCTTAAACCCAACTTAAACAGATTCAATTTCTTTTTAATTTTTAAAACTATGGATTGGAGCTGGGATTTGTCCTCCACGAGCAATGAAATCAACAGACGATGCACCATTGACTTTCATGACTGGAGCTGTTCCTAAAAGCCCACCAAACTCAATCATATCGCCTTCTTTTCCTTTTGGAATAATACGTACAGCTGTTGTTTTCATATTGATGACTCCGATAGCAGCTTCATCCGCAATCATAGCGGCAATCGTTTCTGCAGGTGTATCCTCAGGAATGGCAATCATATCCAAACCAACTGAACAGATAGCCGTCATAGCTTCTAGTTTTTCCAAATTAAGGGAGCCATTTTGCACAGCAGCAATCATCCCCTCGTCCTCAGAAACTGGGATAAAGGCACCTGATAAACCACCCACTTGGTTGCAGGCCATAACTCCGCCCTTCTTAACTTGGTCGTTCAAAAGAGCCAAGGCAGCAGTCGTTCCATGTGTTCCAACAGTCTCAAGTCCCATTTCTTCAAGAACACGAGCTACAGAATCCCCCACTGCTGGGGTTGGAGCCAAGCTCAGATCGACAATTCCAAAATCAACTCCAAGACGCTCACTAGCCATCTGTCCGACTAATTGACCAATACGTGTAATCTTGAAGGCTGTCTTTTTAACAGTTTCTGCTACAACATCAAAACTCTGACCACGAACCTTTTCTAAGGCACGTTTGACAACACCCGGCCCTGAAACACCTACATTAATGATGACATCTGCTTCACCTACTCCATGGAAGGCACCTGCCATAAAAGGATTGTCCTCTACCGCGTTGGCAAATACAACTAATTTAGCAGCACCCATATCAGAAAGAAAAGCTGTTTCCTTGATAATTCGCCCCATATCCGCTACTGCAGTCATATTGATACCCGACTTAGTAGAACCAATATTTACAGATGAACAAACCTTATCCGTTTCTGCTAAGGCACGAGGAATGGAATTGATGAGTATTTCATCACCTTTTTGATAACCCTTTTGTACCAAGGCTGAAAAACCACCAATGAAATCAACGCCAATTTCCTTAGCAGCTCTGTCCAAAGCTTTGGCTAACGGGACATAGTCTGTTGCATCTGTAGCAGCACCAATCAAGGAAATTGGAGTTACGGACACACGTTTATTTACGATGGGAATGCCCAATTCCGCAGCGATTTCATCACCAACTGCAACTAGATTAGCCGCTTTTGTAGTAATCTTTTCATATATTTTATCTGCAGCAAGATGAATATCAGGATCAATACAGTCTAAAAGAGAAATTCCCATGGTAATGGTTCTAATGTCGAAGTTCTGCTCCTCAATCATTGCGATTGTTTCGGTAACTTGTCTAATATCCATAACCCCTCCTAGATATTGTACATAGCATCAAAAATAGCTGCACTTTGAATATTAATTTTAACATTCAAAGACTGTCCAAAAGTTTCAAATTCACTTCTAAGATAAGTGAAATCTTGTTTTTCATCACTGCTAACAACTGCCATCATTGTAAAAAATTCATCTAAAACTGTTTGTGAAATATCATCGATATTTAAGCCTAACTCTGCTATTTTTGATGCGACACCCGCAACAATACCAGACTTATCTTTACCTACAACTGTAATAATAGCCTTCATGATTAAACTCCATTTCTAACACAGCACGATATCCATTTCAGACAAAAATAAAATGAAAAAAGGGGACAGAGTAACTACTAAACACTTAATAGCGAACAATTCTTCAAGTTGAAATCCTAACAAAATCTCATAGAAGATCTTGTACCTGGCTAGTATCTTTTTTGTTAACTCACTAGTTTAAAACTTGAAACTGATAATATATCGGCTCATAACTTCTTTATAGAATATTTTTGAAAAAATGAACATTGTTGATTTTCTTTTTCAATAGTATAGCATATTTCTTAATAAAATACTCAAAAACGCCTGCTTACGAAATTGTTCTTACGTAAAAAACAATTTCGTAAACAAGCGTCTACCATTCATCTTATGATGAGTGTTCCCGCTAGGACATAAGTCCTAGCGGTAGACCAGAGCTAGACTAAGAGCACAAGACTCCATCATCATAACACTCAACAAAATTGATGATTTTATACTAATTCGATGATCGCCATTGGCGCTGCATCACCACGACGTGGTTCAGTTTTAAGGATACGAGTGTATCCACCGTTACGCTCAGCATAACGAGGTGCGATTTCTGAGAACAATTTTTGAAGTGCTGTAGTAGAAGTGTACTTGTCAGTTGCTTCATCATAGTTTTCAGATGCGATTTCATTACGTACGAAAGCAGCTGCTTGACGACGTGCATGCAAATCACCACGTTTACCTAGAGTAATCATTTTTTCAACAGTTTTACGGATTTCTTTAGCACGAGCTTCAGTTGTCACGATTGATTCGTTGATCAAAAGGTCAGTTGTCAAATCGCGAAGCATTGCTTTACGTTGTGAGCTAGTGCGTCCTAGTTTACGGTAAGCCATTTATTCCTCCTTTATTTATCTTTTAATCCAAGACCCAAATCAATGAGTTTGAATTTCACTTCTTCCAAACTCTTGCGTCCAAGATTTCTTACTTTCATCATCTCTGCTTCAGATTTTTCTGTCAAATCATGCACAGTATTGATACCGGCACGTTTCAAACAGTTGTATGAACGCACAGACAAATCAAGTTCCTCAATCGTACGATCCAAAATACGGTCGTCTGATTCAGTATCAGCTTCTTTCATCACTTCTGTTGACTTCGCAATCTCAGTTAGATTTGTAAACAAATCAAGATGCTCTGTCAAGATACGTGCTGAAAGCCCTAAAGCATCTTCTGGAATAATTGTTCCATTTGTTAAGATTTCAAGGGTTAATTTGTCAAAACCATCATTGCTACCTACACGAGCAGGTTCAACCTGATAGTTGACTTTTGTAACTGGTGTATAAATAGAATCTACAGCAAGTGTTCCAACTGGGGCATTATCTTTCTTGTTTTCATCAGCAGGTACATAACCACGACCCGTATTAACAGTCATCGACGCTTTAAATGAAGCACCTTCACCGATTGTGAAAAGATAATGATTAGGATTTACGATTTCAATGTCGCTATCTGTCAAGATATCTCCAGCTGTTACTTCAGCAGGTCCTTGAACATCTAGTTCAATAGTCTTTTCGTCCTTAACATAAGATTTAACTGCAATCCCTTTAATGTTCAGAATGATTTGCATCACATCTTCACGCACACCTGGAATTGTGTCAAATTCATGCAACACTCCATCAATATCGATAGAAGTCACAGCTGCTCCTGGAAGAGAAGCAAGAAGTACACGACGAAGAGAGTTACCAAGTGTTGTACCGTAACCACGTTCAAGTGGTTCGATTACAAACTTGCCATAATCTTTATTTTTCATCAATTTTTTTGTTATATTTGGTTTTTTTCAAACTCGATCATTTAGTTACTCCCTCTTAAACGAAAAAGCAGTGTAAAGGTAATGATTATACACGGCGACGTTTTGGAGGACGAGCACCATTGTGTGGCACTGGAGTCACATCACGAATTGCTGTTACTTCAAGACCAGCGGCAGCAAGAGCACGAATAGCTGACTCACGACCAGAACCTGGACCTTTAACAGTAACTTCAACTGATTTAAGACCGTGTTCTTGTGCAGATTTAGCAGCAGCTTCTGAAGCCATTTGAGCAGCAAATGGTGTAGATTTACGAGAACCTTTGAAACCAAGAGCACCAGCTGATGACCAAGAAATTGCATTACCATGCACATCAGTAATCATAACAATAGTGTTATTAAATGTAGCGTGAATATGAGCAATACCAGATTCGATATTCTTTTTTTCACACGACGTTTACGTGTTGGTTTAGCCAAGACTTTTTACCTCCTATATTATTTTTTTCTTACCAGCAATCGCAACAGCTTTACCTTTACGAGTGCGAGCGTTGTTTTTAGTGTTTTGTCCACGGACAGGAAGTCCACGACGGTGACGGATACCACGGTATGAACCGATTTCCATCAAACGTTTGATGTTCAAGTTAACTTCACGACGAAGGTCACCTTCAACTTTGATTGCATCCACTTCACGACGGATAGCATCTTCTTGATCTGGTGTAAGATCGCGAACACGTACATCTTCTGAAATTCCAGCAGCTGCCAAAGATTTTTCTTGAGATGTTGGAAGTCCGATACCATACACATAAGTCAATGAAATTACTACGCGTTTGTCATTTGGAATATCAACTCCAGCAATACGAGCCATGTTTTCTCCTTTCTATCTTATCCTTGACGTTGTTTGTGTTTTGGATTTGCTGGGCAAATTACCATAACACGACCATTACGACGAATAACTTTACAGTATTCGCAAATTGGTTTGACCGATGGTCTTACTTTCATTTCTTATCCCTCCAAGTTTTTCGATTATTTAAAGCGGTAAGTGATACGTCCCACGTGTCAAGTCATATGGACTCATTTCGACAGTAACACGATCTCCCGCTAAAATACGAATATAGTTTTTTTACGAATTTTTACCAGAAACTGTTGCTAAAATCTGATGTCCATTTTCAAGTTCAACCGTAAACATTGCATTCGGCATGGTATCAACTACTTTGCCTTCAACTTCAATCACATCGTCTTTTGCCACGCAAAAGTACCTCCATAAATTTCGATTTGATGCCTCTAGACACAGAGACAACAATTATAAGTCAGACTAACTCAGTATAACATTTGTAGAGACATTTTTGCAAGCATGAAAAACGCTTTTTATTTCAAATTTTGTCAATACTTTTTTTCGATATCTGCAAATACATCATTGATATCCTTGATTACCTTCGATATCATGTACTAGACCTTTGGCACGATAGTGGGCAATGATTGGTTCACCTTGAGCAATATTAACATCCAAACGACGTTTAACTGTTTCTGGTTTATCATCTTCGCGTTGGTAATAGTCTTCTTCTTTGTAATCAACTGGTGGGTTGAAAACCTTGTGGAAGGTTTCACCTGTTTCGCGGTGGATGATACGGCCACTCAAACGCTCTAAAGAGACAATCTGGGATTTACTTCAATGTGATGACACCTTCAAGTTCAATACCCTAAGTTCAGCCAAAGTTTTGATCCAAAGCATGAGCTTGTTCAATGGTACGTGGGTAACCATCCAACAAGAAACCTGTTTCTTTAATATCATCCTGAGCAAGACGTTCTTTAACGATTCCGTTAGTTACTTCATCTGGAACTAACTCACCTTTGTCAATATAAGACTTAGCAAGAACACCCATTTCCGTTTTATTGGCAATAGCCGCACGGAACATATCTCCTGTAGAAATATGAGCCACATGAAATTGTTCCACAATTTTTGCTGCTTGTGTTCCTTTACCTGCACCAGGTAATCCCATAATCAAAAGATTCATGATTCAATCTCCTTATTTTATTTTTAAATAGAAGTAAAAATTCACTTCAACTCCTATTTAAAAACAAAATAGAAGAGAGGAGATAAAAATCTGACAATGTCTTTGATTTTTACACTCCACTCTCTGAGCAATAGTGAATTTTATTTTCTATTACAATTATTCTGTTGTATTTAAGAAACCAACATACTTACGTTTCAATAGATAACCTTCCAATTGTTTGATTCCTTCAATACCAGTAGAGATAATGATCAAGAGACTTGTTCCTCCAAAAGCAACTACGTCTGAAAGACCAAATAAATCCTTAGCTACAATTGGTAAGATAGAAATCACACCTAGGAATAGCGAACCAACCGTTGCAAGACGACGAAGAAGTTTTGACATATATTCTTCTGTTCCCTTACCAGGTCGAACGCCGTGGATATAGGCACCACTCTTTTGTAAATTCTCTGCTGCTTTCTCAGGATTAATCTGTACAAATGTATAGAAGAATGTAAAGAGAATAATCAACAGAGCGTAAAGAGCAATACCTGTTGGGGCTGTTGTAGACAACAACTCCTGGGCAGTACGAACCCACTCCCAGTCAAGACCAGATGCACTTACAAATTGTAAGATCGCTGCTGGGGCCGCCGTGATAGAGCTGGCAAAGATAACTGGGATAACTCCAGCAGGGTTAATCTTTCAAATGGAAGATAGGAGCTAGATGGTGCTCCTTGTGCTACCTTTGGTATACTGAATTGGTATCTTATATTCAGCTTGTTGAACATATGTTGTGAAATAGATAATCAACAAAACGGCTATGATTAAAATTCCTACAAAAATGAGAGATGAGTTCAAGCGGTCACTTGGTACGTTGACAAAATAGTCAACATAGATGCCCTTGATCATATCAGGAATTGAAGCAACAATACCTGCAAAGATGATCATTGAAACACCATTCCCATATCCCTTATCAGTAATCTGTTCACCCAACCAAGTAACAATCATACTACCTGCTGTTAGGATTCACTCAATCACAAGGAAAAACTTGTGGTGTTAGAGGGAACAGTCAAGAGTTTTAGCTCCAGATAGAGCATTAAAACCCAGCAGTAATCCCGATAGATTGCACAAATGCAAGAACAAGAGCAATATAACGAGTTGCTTGGTTCAACTTTTCTACGACCAACTTCCCTTGTTTGCCCCACTCCACAAACTTTTGGTAATCAAATCCATTTGTAAAGAGTTGGACAACGATAGAAGCAGTAATATAGGGACTCACACCAAGAGCAAAAACTGAGAAGTTTTTCATGGCATTCCCTGACACCAAGCTCAACATATTTAAGAAGGATAGTCCACTCAAAGTGTTCAAGCTATTTGCATTTACCCATGGTACAGTAATACTAGTACCCGATACGAAAAACAAATACGATAAAAATTGTAAATAAAATCTTTGATCGAACTTGCTTAACTTTGAGTGCTTCTCTCAATAATTTAAAAAACATAGGTCACCTCACTTAGATGACTTCAACTGAACCACCTTTAGCAGTGATAGCTTCTTCAGCTGATTTAGAGAATTTAGCAGCTTTAACAGTCAACTTCTTAGTCAACTCACCGTTACCAAGAATCTTGATACCTGATTTTTCAGCTTTAACAATTCCTGATTCTACAAGTACCACTGGAGTTACTTCAGCACCGTCATCAAAGGCGTTCAATTGATCAAGGTTTACAATAGCATATTCTTTAGCGTTGATGTTTGTAAATCCACGTTTTGGAAGACGACGGAACAATGGAGTTTGTCCACCTTCAAAACCAAGGCGAACTCCGCCACCGCTACGAGCTTTTTGACCTTTTTGACCACGACCAGATGTTTTACCGTTACCTGATGAAGTACCACGACCAACGCGGTTACGAGTTTTACGAGAACCTTCTGCAGGTTTCAATTCATGAAGTTTCATTTATTTTCTCCTCTTTTGTAAAATGCTAGCGCCGATAAGAGAGAAAAGGTTGTCTCTCCCATCAACTCGCCTATACATTAGTCATTTCAAATGACTATATCTAGTTTTAGGGGATGAGTAGATGCACATCCCCTAATTTTTTTAGTTTACTTCTTCAACTGTTACCAAGTGAGATACTGCAGTAATCATACCACGTACTGCTGGGTTATCTTCTTTAATAACAGAGCTGTTCAATTTGCCAAGTCCAAGTGCTACAACAGTTTTACGTTGTGATGGAATGCGTCCGATTGGAGACTTAGTCAAAGTAATTTTAATTTGAGCCATTTTATCCCCTTTCTTATGCCAAATCAGAAACTGAGATACCACGAAGGGCAGCAACTTCTTCAGCGCGTTTCAATTGTTTCAAACCTTCAACAGTTGCGCGAACAATGTTGATTGGAGTGTTAGAGCCAAGTGATTTAGATGTAATATCTGCCACACCAGCCAATTCCACAACGGCACGTACTGCACCACCAGCGGCTACTCAGAACCTTCTACAGCAGGTTTCAACAATACTTTAGCTCCACCAAATTCTGAAAGAACTTCGTGTGGGATTGTTGTTCCAACCATAGGAACTTCGATCAAGTTTTTCTTAGCATCGTCTACTGCTTTACGGATTGCTTCTGGAACTTCTTGTGCTTTACCAGTACCAAATCCTACACGACCATTGTGGTCACCCACAACTACAAGAGCTGCAAAACGAAGACGACGTCCACCTTTAACAACTTTTGTAACACGGTTGACAGCAACTACGCGTTCTTCAAATTCAACTGCATTGTCTTTAAATGCCATTTTCTAGTGTCCTCCTATTAGAATTTCAATCCGTTTTCACGAGCTGCATCAGCCAAAGCTTTCACACGTCCGTGATATAGATATCCACCGCGGTCGAACACCACTTCTGAAATACCTTTAGCACTTGCACGTTCTGCAACGAGTTTACCGACAGCAACGGCTTGTTCAGTTTTAGTTCCTTTTGAAACTTCTTTGTCAAGAGTTGAAGCACTTGCGAGCGTTACACCCGCTACGTCATCAATAACTTGAGCGTAGATGCCTGTATTAGAACGGAACACGTTCAAACGTGGGCGATCAGCAGTTCCAGAGAGTTTTCCGCGAACGCGACGGTGGCGTTTTTGGCGGAGTTTGTTTTTATCTGGTTTAGAAATCACAGTTTTCACCTCTTTAGTTTTAATTGTGTGCTATGCACAAAGTTGGTTAATAGCTTGGTGGTTGAAAATTAACCACTCAAGATTATTTACCTGTTTTACCTTCTTTAATACGAACGTATTCACCAACGTAACGGATACCTTTACCTTTATATGGTTCAGGTGTACGAAGGCTACGTACATAAGCAGCTGTTTGACCAACTACTTCTTTTGAAATTCCGCTGATAACAATGTTAGTTGGGTTTGGAAGTTCAAAAGTAATTCCTTCTGGAGCTTCAACTTCGTCTGGATGAGATTTACCAACAGCCAAGACAAGTTTGTTTCCTTGAAGTTGTGCACGGTAACCAACCCCACGCATTTCAAGTTGTTTCTTGAATCCTTCTGATACTCCAACAACCATGTTGTTCAAAAGGGCACGAGTAGTTCCGTGGATAGTTTTCATTTCTTTTGAATCGTTTGGACGGTGAAGAGTTACTTCAGCACCTTCCACACGGATTTCAATATCTTTTGAGAACTCACGAGTAAGTTCTCCTTTAGGTCCTTTTACAGTTACTACGTTGTCGTTGTTGATGATTTCAACACCAGCAGGCAACACGATAACTTTATTACCAATACGTGACATGTATTTTTATTCTCCTGTTAAATTGTCAGGCCATGACGGCCAGTTTTCACGGGGTTAAATCGATTTCTCGATTTAAAGGAACATTTAGATTTCAATTTCAAAGTGAATCTAGGCATCGTCTCGCAGGCATAACTTTGGGTTAGTCTAGAAACTGATCAACTCGATTTTTGATGTTTACGAGCTTTGTATCTTGATTTTACCAAACGTAAGCGATAACCTCACCACCAACATTCTTTTGGCGAGCTTCTTTATCAGTAAGCAAACCTTCAGAAGTTGAAAGGATAGCAATTCCAAGACCGTTAAGTACTTTTGGAAGGTCTTCACGTTTTTTGTAGACACGAAGTCCTGGTTTAGAAACACGTTTCAAGTTAGTGATAACTTTTTCACCGTTTGGTCCGTATTTAAGGAATACACGGATGATGCCTTGTTTGTCATCTTCGATGATTTCTACGTTCTTTAACAAAACCTTCGCGTTTAAGGATTTCAGCAATCCCTTTTTTGATGTTTGATGCAGGTACTTCAAGTACTTCGTGTTTTGCTTGGTTAGCGTTACGAATACGAGTTAGGAAGTCTGCGATTGGGTCAGTCATAACCATTTTATTTTTCTCCTCTTACTAGTAGTTTGCAAGTTGCACTTGCTAGTTAATGTTTGAGCTAGGCTCAGAAAGTTTTGATACTTGCAAATGAGAGCATACTCATTTGAACACGAGCTACAACCTGGGCAAAAAAGATAGATTTTTTTTGGAGCATCGCTCCGGCACCAAATCTCCTATTTTTGCTATGGTTGTTACGCTCTTTGTATCATGATATTACCAAGATGCTTTTGTTACACCAGGGATTTGACCTTTATATGCCAATTCACGGAAGCAAACACGGCAAAGTTTAAACTTTGCGGTAAACTGAATGTGGACGTCCACAACGTTCACAGCGAGTGTATGCTTGAGTAGAGAACTTCGCTGGGCGTTTGTTCTTAGCAATCATAGATTTTTTAGCCATTAGTTATACCTCCTATATTATTTTGCAAAAGGCATTCCAAGGCCTGTAAGCAATGCACGTGACTCTTCGTCAGTGTTAGCAGTAGTTACGATAACGATGTCAAGACCACGAGTTTTGTCAACGTCATCAAAGTTAATTTCTGGGAAGATCAATTGTTCTTTTACACCAAGTGTGTAGTTTCCGCGTCCATCAAATGATTTTGTAGGAACACCATGGAAGTCACGAACACGTGGAAGTGAAACAGATACCAATTTGTCCAAAAATTCGTACATACGTTCACCACGAAGGGTAACTTTTGCACCGATCGCAACACCTTCACGAAGACGGAAGCCGGCGATTGATTTTTTAGCTTTAGTGATAAGTGGTTTTTGACCTGAAATAAGTGCCAATTCTTCAGCAGCTTTTTCAAGGCTTTTAGCGTTTGATACAGCTTCACCAACACCCATGTTCAAAACGATCTTATCTACTTTAGGCACAGCCATCACTGATGAGTAGTTGAATTGTTCTGTCAAAGCAGGAACTACTTCATTAAGATATTTTTCTTTTAAACGATTTGCCATTATACTTCTCCTTTCCTTCGTGATTAATCAAGCACTTCGCCTGATTTTTTGTTGTAGCGAACTTTTTTACCGTCTACAAATTTGTAACCAACACGACCAGCTACACCGTTCTTGTCCAAGACTTGAACGTTTGATACGTGGATAGCTGCTTCTTTCTCGATGATACCACCTTGAGGAAGCTCGTTAGTTGGACGTTGGTGTTTCTTAACGATGTTAACACCTTCAACGATAACTTTGTTTACTTTTGGAAGGGCAGTAAGGACAACAGCTTCTGTTCCCTTATCTTTACCAGCGATTACGCGAACTTTGTCGCCTTTTTTTACAAACATTAGGTTTCTCCTTGATTTTTCTTACGCCCATATGGGCACCCTGGAAAGAAATCCAGGGGACTAGTTTGTTTTTAAAAATTAAAGTACTTCTGGAGCAAGTGACACGATCTTCATGAAGCCACCTTCACGCAATTCACGTGCAACTGGGCCAAAGATACGTGTTCCGCGAGGAGTTTTATCTTCACGGATGATAACTGCTGCGTTTTCGTCAAATTTGATGTATGAACCATCAGCGCGACGAGCACCTGATTTAGTACGAACGATAACTGCTTTAACAACGTCACCTTTTTTAACCGCACCACCAGGAGTAGCTTGTTTTACAGATGCCACAATAACATCACCGATGTTTGCAAATTTACGTCCTGAACCACCAAGAACTTTGATAGTCAAGATTTCGCGAGCACCGCTGTTGTCTGCGACTTTCAAACGAGTTTCTGTTTGAATCATTTCAGTTTTCTCCTTTCAGGTTTGATTAGATGATTACCGCTTCTTCAACAACTTCTACAAGACGGAAGCGTTTTGTAGCTGAAAGCGGGCGAGTTTCCATGATACGTACGATATCGCCTTCTTTGGCAACATTGTTTTCATCATGTGCTTTGTATTTTTTAGAGTAGTTAATACGTTTACCATAGACTGGGTGGTTACGTTTTGTTTCAACTACAACTGTGATTGTCTTGTCCATTTTGTCAGATACAACACGTCCAACAAGAACTTTACGATTATTGCGTTCCATTGAAATTTCTCCTTCCCTAGTCTATTATTTCGCTTCAGATTGAACTGTTTTTGATACGAGCGATTTGTTTTTTTAACTTCTTTCAAGCGAGCTGTTTGTTCTAATTGACCAGTAGCAGCTTGGAAACGAAGTTCAAACAATTCTTTTTTTCAATTCGTTTTCAGGCTTCGCGAGTTCTTCTTGAGAAAGACCACGAAGTTCTTTAACAAATTCTTTTTACTTCATTAAGTTTCATGCCTTCTCCTTATTCTGCTTCACGTTTTTACGAATTTACATTTAACTGGCAATTTGTGGCTTGTAAGACGAAGCGCTTCATGAGCGATCTCTTCAGATACACCAGCAACTTCAAACATTACTTTACCACGTTTAACTGGCGCTACCCAACCTTCAGGTGCCCCTTTACCAGATCCCATACGAACCCCGATAGCTTTAGCTGTGTATGATTTGTGTGGGAAGATTTTAATCCAAACTTTACCACCACGTTTCATGTAACGAGTCATGGCGATACGAGCAGCTTCGATTTGGCGGTTAGTGATCCAGTGGCTAGTTGTAGCTTGAAGACCGTATTCACCGAATGCTACTTCTTTTCCACCTTTTGCTTCACCGCGCATTTTTCCACGGAATTCACGACGGTGTTTAACACGTTTAGGTACTAACATTGGTTATTTACCTCCTTTAGTGTTTTTACGAGCTGGAAGAACTTCACCACGGTAGATCCATACTTTAACACCAAGTTTACCGTATGTAGTGTCTGCTTCTTCCCAAGCGTAATCGATATCTGCACGAAGTGTGTGAAGTGGAACAGTTCCTTCAGAGTATCCTTCAGCACGGGCGATATCTGCACCGTTCAAACGACCTGATACTTGAGTTTTGATTCCTTTAGCTCCAGCACGCATTGCACGTTGGATTGCTTGTTTTTGTGCACGACGGAAAGCAACACGTTGCTCCAATTGACGAGCAATTCCTTCACCAACAAGGTGAGCATCCAAATCAGGTTGTTTGATTTCGATGATGTTGATGTGTACTTGTTTTCCAGTCAATTTGTTAAGTTTTGCACGAAGTGCATCAACGTTAGCACCACCTTTACCGATAACCATACCTGGTTTAGCAGTGTGAAGTGAAACGTTAACTTTGTTTACTGCGCGTTCGATTTCGATAGTTGAAACCGCTGCGTCAGCAAGTTCTTTTTGAACGAATTTACGGATTGCAAGATCTTCATGAAGGTAATCCGCGTATTCTTTTTCAGCATACCATTTGGCATCCCAATCACGGATGATGCCGACACGCATACCAATTGGATGTACTTTTTGACCCACGATTTTACCTCCTTATTTTTCTGCAACAGCCACAGTGATGTGAGCTGTACGTTTGTTGATTGGTGAAGCTGAACCTTTCGCACGTGGACGGAAACGTTTCATAGTTGGTCCTTCATTTGCGAATGCTTCAGATACTACCAAGTTAGCTTTATCCAAACCAAAGTTGTTTTCAGCGTTAGCTACAGCTGAGTTCAAAACTTTCAAGATGATTTCAGCAGCTTTGTTTGGAGTGAATGTCAAGATTGCAATAGCATCGGCTACGCTTTTACCACGAATATTGTCAAGAACAAGACGTGATTTACGAGGTGAAACACGTACTGTACGAGCCATTGCTTTAGCTGAAGTAATTTCTGCCATTTATGTTCTCCTTATTTTCTACGTGTTTTCTTGTCGTCTGCAGCGTGACCTTTGTAAGTACGAGTTGGTGCAAATTCACCAAGTTTGTGACCTACCATGTCTTCTTGGATGTAAACAGGTACGTGTTTACGTCCATCGTATACTGCAATTGTGTAACCAATGAAACTTGGGAAGATCGTTGAACGACGTGACCAAGTTTTAATAACTTTTTTCTTTTCGTCATTAGCTTGAGCTTCAACTTTTTTCATCAAATGCTCATCGACGAAAGGTCCTTTTTTAAGACTGCGTCCCATTTTTATTTTTTCTCCTTTAAATGTTGTACCACAGCGGCTTGCGCTCCCTAAGAGCGCTACCGAGCTGGCGGATTATCTAGCGCTTATGCTACTAGTTTTAAATTATTTCTCGTTGCGACGACGAACGATAAGTTTGTCAGATTTCGCTTTCTTGTTACGAGTTTTAAGACCAAGAGCAGGTTTGCCCCATGGAGTTGATGGTGCTTTACGACCAACTGGTGCTTTACCTTCACCACCACCGTGTGGGTGATCGTTAGGGTTCATTACAGAACCACGAACTGTTGGGCGGATACCTTTCCAACGGCTACGTCCTGCTTTACCAAGGTTTACAAGTCCATGTTGTTCGTTTCCGACAACACCAACTGTTGCACGACAAGTTCCAAGAATCATACGAACTTCACCTGATTGAAGGCGAACAAGAACGTATTTACCTTCTTGACCCAATACTTGAGCTGAAGCTCCAGCAGCACGAACCAATTCACCACCACGACCTGGTTTCAACTCAATGTTGTGAACCAAAGTACCAACTGGGATGTTAGCAAGCGGAAGAGCGTTACCTACTTTAATATCAGCTTCTGGACCTGAAACGATACGTTGACCAACTTCAAGACCTTTTGGAGCGATAATGTAAGCTTTTACACCGTCAGTGTAGTGTACAAGAGCGATGTTTGCAGAACGGTTTGGATCGTACTCGATAGTTTTAACAACTGCTTCAACGTTATCTTTGTTACGTTTGAAGTCAACCAAACGGTAGAAACGTTTGTGTCCCCCACCGTGGTGACGAACAGTGATGCGACCGTTGTTGTTACGACCAGCCTGTTTCTTCAAAGCAACAAGCAATGATTTTTCAGGTGTGCTTGTTGTGATTTCAGCGAAATCCAAAGAAGTCATATTACGGCGACCGTTTGTTGTTGGTTTATAAACACGAATTCCCACGATATTTCCTCCTTAGATTATTCAGCTTCAGCTGCGAACAACTCGATTGCTTTAGAATCAGCTGCAAGCGTGATGATAGCTTTTTTAGTTTTGTTAGTAAAACCAGCATAACGTCCAACACGTTTTGCTTTTGGTTTAACGTTGATTGTGTTAACATTTGCAACTTTAACACCTTCGAATGCAGCTTCAACAGCTTGCTTGATCAAAAGTTTGTGTGCACGAGTGTCAACTTCAAATACATATTTGCCTGCTTCAAGTTGAGCCATAGAGCTTTCAGTGATTACAGGTTTTTTGATAACATCATACAAATTCATTATGCAAGAACCTCCTCGATTTTAGAGATAGCTGCCTGAGTAACAAGAAGTTTGTCACTATTTGCGATGTCAAGAACACTTGCAGTTGTAGCAGTCGCAACTTTCACGTTTGGAAGGTTACGAGCTGAGAGAGCTGCGAATTCGTTTCCTTCTTCAAGAATAACAAGGACTTTAGAATCGATGCTCAAAAGCTGCAAGAACTTTTTGCAAATTCAGCAGTTTTTTTGGAGCTGTAAATTCAAGAGAATCAACGGCTACAAATTTGTTTTCAGCAACTTTTTCTGAGTAAACAGATTTAAGCGCAAGGCGACGAACTTTTTGAGGAAGTTTGTACGCATAGCTACGTGGAGTCGGTCCGAAGACGATTCCACCACCACGCCATTGTGGAGAGCGGATAGAACCTTGACGAGCACGTCCAGTTCCTTTTTTGACGCCATGGTTTGCGTCCGCCACCCTGAAACAGCTGAGCGGTTTTTAACTGCGTGAGTTCCTTGACGAAGGCTAGCACGTTGGCTGATGATCACATCAAACACAACAGATTGGTTTGGTTCGATACCAAAGATTGCATCGTTAAGAACAACTTCGCCCGCTTGTTTACCAGTTTGGTCGAATAATGTTACATTTGCCATTTTGACTGTATTCCCCTTTCCTTATTATTTACCAGCTTTAACTGCTGACTTGATAGTGATAAGAGATTTCTTAGCACCTGGCACGTTACCTTTGATAAGGATAACGTTCTTTTCTGGAACAACTTGTACAACTTCAAGATTTTGAATTGTTACACGGTCGCCACCCATACGTCCTGCAAGGTTTTTACCTTTGAATACGCGGTTAGGTGCAACAGGTCCCATAGAACCTGGACGACGGTGGTAACGAGAACCGTGAGCCATAGGTCCACGTGATTGTCCGTGGCGTTTGATAACACCTTGGAAACCTTTACCTTTAGAAGTACCAGTTACATCAACAATGTCTCCAGCTGCGAAAGTTTCAACTGTGATTTCAGCACCAACTTCCAAGCCTTCAACGTTTTTGAATTCACGAATGAAGCGCTTAGGAGCCGTGTTAGCTTTTGCTACATGTCCTTTAGCAGGTTTGTTGCTCAATACTTCGCGTTTGTCATCGAAACCAACTTGGATAGCGTTGTAACCATCTGTTTCAACAGTTTTAACTTGAAGAACAACGTTTGGAGTTGCTTCGATAACTGTTACAGGGATCAATTCGCCAGCTTCAGTGAAGATTTGAGTCATTCCCACTTTTTTCCCTAAGATTCCTTTTGTCATGAGAAAATAGTTCCTTTTCTATATTTTTTATTCAAAAAGTTTTTAACGAGCGTTTTTTATGCTCAAGTCTAAGATACAAAGGGCGTCAAACTCAAAGTGAAAATAGGAAACTGACGCAGTGTCTTGCAGACACTAGGAAGTTTATCTTTTTCACACCGAGTTTAGCCCGTGTTCAATTAAATTAAAACACCAGCCTCTGCTCTTTTATATTTTAGATTAAAGTTTGATTTCTACGTTTACACCACTTGGAAGATCCAATTTCATCAAAGCGTCAACTGTTTTTTGAGTTGGGTTGATGATATCGATCAAACGTTTGTGTGTACGCATTTCGAATTGTTCGCGAGAGTCTTTATATTTGTGAGTCGCACGAATGATTGTGTAGAGGCTACGCTCAGTTGGAAGTGGGATTGGACCTGCAACTTCTGCACCTGTACGAGTAGCTGATTCTACGATTTTAGCAGCCGCTGTGTCAAGCGTACGGTGTTCGTAAGCTTTCAAACGGATACGGATTTTTTTGTTTGCCATCTTTTTCTCCTTTTCGTCTATTTAAGATAATAGGCTAGCTCCACAAGAAAACCGACGCGCATTGCGTGGCAATGCAACCGAGCGTGTCGCAACCTCTTGCATCAAAGCTAAGGCTGTAATTTACAGCACCATAATAGAATAACACAAAGCCCCTGCTATTGCAAGGGATTTGTTAAGATTTTTTTAATTTTTCAAATGAAACTGTTTTCTTATCGCTCCTTTTCTTAAAAAAGCATAAATGAAGAGCGAATTTATATTTTTTCTTCTATATAATTCGTTTTGATCTGAAATTTATCATTTGATTGATTTATCAAGATATCCGCTTCTGACTCGGTTTCTTTATAGTATTGCAGATACTGTTCTCGTCTCATTTGCTGACTAGCCAATATAAAGGATGCATCGCCATTTCTCACAGTCGTATCTCGAGCTAGACGCCTCTTTAATTCGGTATCCTCATCTGTGTAGAAACAAATGGTTTTGTCAAAGAGTTCCTTGGGCAGAAAACCCACAGACATCCCTTCGACTATCAGAATTGGTTTGCTCCCGATAAGACCTCACTAGCCTTCCAAGGTTCTTCTATTGTCAAAACATCCATACCCGCCTGCAAAGCGAGGATATCTCTTTGTAAACTTGCCAGCTCATGCGCTACTGGTAAACATGCTGTCACCTTTTGGTCCGGTGTCTCTTTAGGTACCACTAAATGTCGTTCCGAAGTAATATAGGGATCTGTCTCTAGTAAATTTACCTTTTTGAAATCAAGTTCTTGGTACAATTCTTGAGCAAAAGTTGATTTCCCTGAAGCTCCATGACCGTAAATACCCAGCGTTTTTACTTTTCCAGACTCTATTTCTGATACTAGTCTTTCTATTAAGTCTTTTTTCTTCATTCTCTCTTCACCTGTTCATAGCTTTCTTTTCCGTCATTAAGCTTGTCCCAAATCACCACTTGCCCACTTTTGAGGGATTTTTGTACATCGATAATTCGTTGATTGGATGAGCCTCGGAATTGAAGCATAAGATTACGCTTACTTTTATCATATCGCCCATCGACAAGAATATCAATCATGGACAGGAGCTCCAGTTTATCTGGGGTCTCCAGCATCATCTCTTCCCATGTGTATCCCGTCCAAGACCAGATATCTTTTTCTGGCAATTCTTTCCGTATACGTTTCACGAGAGGTAAGAGAATACCCGTATTGAGGAATGGTTCTCCTCCTAGCAAGGTCAAACCTTGAACGTAGGGTTGGGATAGGTCTGCCATAATCTGTTCTTCCAATTCGGGTGTATAAGGAATTCCTGCATTAAATGACCAGGTCGCAACATTATAACAGCCCTCGCAGTGAAACATGCAACCTGCTACGTAGAGAGAGTTGCGCACTCCTTCTCCATCGACAAAGTTAAAAGCCTTGTAATCAATAATCCGACCTTGGCTGAGCTCTTCACTCTTCCACTCGCCAGGCTTTGGTGTATTCCATGTCATCCTTCTACTCCAAATCTATCCAGTAGCGCTGACTTCTATCGATTGTATTTTCGTAAACACCACCAGCGGAGAGAATCGTGCGGTGGCTGGCTTTGTTGTCTTCATCGCAGGTAATCAGCACTCGTTCCAATCCTTGCTTTCGAGCCTCTGCTAGTCCTAATCTCAACTGCTCCTTTCCATATCCTTTGCCTCGTTGACTGGGACGGATAGAATAGCCAATATGACCGCCTTCCACAAATAATTTGTCATTCAAGGACAAGCGCAGGGCTAAAAATCCCAAAGGCAAGCCAGTCTCATCAAAGGATAAAAATTTGATTGCAGGAACCCAGCCTACTGGCAGGTTGGCAGCATCCTCCTGCTGCTCTACAATCTTTAAAAAATCCTCATAATCCTTTGCTCGCTTCCAAGCGGAGCCCATGCCACCGTGCATATAGGATTTTGCTGCATCGAACTCCGCAATCATCTCTAATATCGCTTCTTTATCTTCCAAAGTTGGTCGTCTTAGCTCCATGCTTCCTCCTTAATCGACATCAATCCAGTAGCGCTCCGTTCCATTTCGAACATCCTCCAACTCCCCACCATTAGCTAAGATAACAGCTCGGCTTGCAGGATTTTCTGTGCTACAAGTTACCAGAGCTCGTTTGATATTCTTTCCCTTAGCAACTTGTAGACCTTGTCGGAGGGACTCTTTGGCGTAGCCCTTGCCTCTTTCAGATGGACGAATGGAGTAGCCAATATGGCCAGCATGATTCAGCAAGCCCTCATGTAGTCTCAGCCGTAGATTCAAAAAGCCTAAAGCATGGCCTGATTTATCAAACAATACGAACTGAATTGATGGAACGCGATTTTCCAGCAATCCTATTCCCATTTCTTTATTATGGCTAGTTTCTAGCCACTCCTCATAATCAAAGTTCTCAGTATCCCAAAAGCCACCGTTATGAGCCGATTGGGTCTCTTCAAACTCTGCCATCATATCTAAAATTGTTTCTTTATCTGCCAATGTCGGTCTGCGTAGTTCCATATTCCCCTCCCCGCTATAAGAAAAGCGAGAGGCAGCTCTCACTTTTTCTTATTTTTGTTTAAAAACTGTTCTCTAAGGCTAGCTACTCTGTCTTTTTTATTGACTCCACCCTTTGAATATTTTTCATGGAATCGTTGAACCAAAGCCTTGCCTTTATCATCTAATTGATATTTTCCCATGCTATTTCTTTCTAATTTCTTACTTCATGTCCTGCCGTTTTAATAGTAGAACCGTTCATGTGTTTGACACGCGCAGCAATTTCCTTGTGGCGTCCATTAACCATCGGACGTGCTTGAGGATTCCCTAAATAACCACAAGTTCGTTTAACCACGTCTACTGTTTTAGGATCGTTATTCCCACAGTTAGGACAAGCAAATCCTCTCTCTGTCGGTTCAAAATCTCCTTCAAAATCACACTTGTAGCAACGGTCAATCGGAGTATTGGTTCCGAGATAACCTACACGGTCATAAGCATAATCCCAAACAGCTTCCAAGGCCTTTGGATTTTGTTGGAGAACAGGATACTCGCAGTAGTGGATAAAGCCACCTGATGCACCTGCTTCTGGGTAGACTTTCTCAAAGTCCAATTTTTCAAAAGGTGTTGGATTTTTGCGGACATCATAATGGAAAGAGTTGGTGTAGTATTCTTTATCTGTAATATCTGGAATAGAGCCGAATTTCTCCGTATCCAAGCGACAGAAACGATCTGTCAAACTTTCAGACGGCGTTGAATAGATAGAGAAATGGTAACCATATTGGTCAGACCATTCTTCTACTCGACGTTTCATATCGCGAATAATATCAAGGGTGAACTCTTTGGCTTCTGGATTGGTTTCCCAATTATTACCAAAGAAGACTGTCGCTACCTCGTACAAGCCAATATAGCCCAGAGAAATAGTTGCACGACGATTCTTAAAGAGTTGATCAACACTTTCTTCTTTTCCAAGACGACGTCCGAAGGCTCCATATTGATAAAGAATTGGTGCATTAGCTGGAGTGGCTTCCTTGGTTCTTTCCACACGATAAACCAAAGCATCTTCCGCGATGTTCATGCGCTCGTTGAAGATTTCCCAGAACTTGTTCATGTCTCCTTCGGATTCAAGGGCGATACGAGGAAGATTGACCGTCACGACCCCTAGGTTCATACGGCCCGAATTAACTTCTACTCCATTTTCATCCTTCCATCCTTGAAGGAATGAACGACAGCCCATCGGAACTTTGAAAGAACCTGTCAACTCGACAATCTTATCGTAAGACAAGACATCCGGGTACATCCGCTTAGTTGCACACTCAAGAGCCAACTGCTTGATATCGTAGTTAGGGGAACCTTCCTCTAAGTTAAGTCCTCTTTTAAGAGTGAAGATGAGTTTAGGGAAGATTGCTGTACGGTGTTCTGATCCCAACCCCTTGATGCGAATGTTCAAGATAGCCTTTTGAATTTCGCGTTCAAAACGATTGGTTCCTAATCCGAAACCAAGAGAAGTAAATGGCGTTTGCCCGTTTGAAGTGAAGAGGGTATTGATTTCATACTCTAGAGATTGCATGGCATCATAGATATCTTTTTGGGTTTTCTTCCAGGCGTACTCCTCACGCTTGTCAGGTAGTACCCATTCCTCTGCATCTTTGAGATGCTTTTGATAATTCTTCTCTGCATAAGGAGCCAAGACTTCATCAATACGGTCTGCCGAACAGCCTCCATACTGACTTGATGCAACATTGGCGATGATTTGCGAAATTTGAGCTGTTGCTGTTTGGATAGATTTGGGGCTCTCTACCTCCGCATTCCCAATCTTAAAACCATTTTCCAACATGCCCTTGAAATCAATCAAACAACAGTTGGTCATTGGTGTGTAGGGACTATAATCCAAATCGTGATAATGAATCTCACCTTTTTGATGGGCATTAGCCACATGCTTAGGCAACATTTGGAGTCCAATCGACTTTCCAACAATCCCTGCAGTCAAATCACGTTGCGTGTTAAAAACATTACTATCCTTGTTGGCATTTTCATTAACAACTGTCTGATCTTTGCTGAGAAGTTTATGAATGCTGAAGTTGATATCTGTCGCTTTTGAGCGCTCAAAATCCCTTTGGGTCCGATAGGTGATATACTCCTCGGCCAGAGCGTATTCTCTAGCTTCTAGTAACTCATGCTCGACGATATTTGAATTTCGTAAATCTTAACACCTTGAGGGAAACGGCTATGAATTTCAGCAACAATCCGTTCAACCAGTCCATTCAAACGCTTCTCGACCAAGGGAGTCACATCCATGACTTTCTCAGCAGCCTTGTGAAGAGCTTTATCAATCTTATCTACATCAAACAAGACTCGTCTGCCGTCACGCTTCTCTACAAATAAAGTCGGACCAGGGGCAGTTTTTTCTTCTAATACGATCATACCCAGACTCTTTTCTAAAATATAATATCTAAGAAGTATTATATCACTTAAAAAATAAAAATCAATATCTTGTGCCAAAAAATAAATTTTTGTTAAAATTACACAAGATATTGATTAATTTATTTTAATTTGTAAATTTTGAATTCCTTGTAATCACCCTGAAGCGGCTGATAATTTTCAGCAAGTAGCTGCTCGACTTCTGTCCAAAGAGTTACTTTTGTATTTACGACAATCATGGTCGGCTGATTATCTCGTAAGTCATTGACCAACTTAGTACGATTTTCGGCAAGCCCCATATGTAAGATCGGTGATAACAATTGACTAGCTGATAGACGTTCACTAGACTGGTAAGAGCCGGACTGGTTATCCCAAACATAAATTTTATCAGTTGCTTGCGTTTGGCTTTTTATACTAGTCTCAATACGAGCGCGTTCTTGATATTGTTCCACATGGATTACATAGTGTGACACGAATGGTGATACCAATAAATAAGTCATTGCAAGAATTGGTAAGTACCCAGTTCTTGTCAAATAACGACTCCACATTGAGGAGATATCTGCATATCTTGTAAGCCGACTGGAATTATCAACATCTTGTACACGTAATGTTGTTAATACTAGGATAACTATAAAAGGAAGAAGAGACACAAGACGACTTCCATGAATTGGTTCCGTAGAAAAAAGAATCAACGTCAACTCTAGGAGTAAACCCAATAGTGAAAATATGGATAGTATGTACTGACCTAGAGGTTTGGTAGAAAAAGACTCATAAATAGGAAGGATAATCCACCTAGTCCAATTACCAGCAAGCCATAAAAGAGTAAATTATCTACCAGGATAGAATTTGAGATAAAGTTCAAACTATCTATTGGATAGAGAATCTGACTAATAGCACTCCCAAAACTTCCCTTGTAAACCGTGTAGTAACCAATTGGATAAAACAGAAGTGAAAATCCTAGCCCAATTGCTAAAAGCTGGTAAAAACCACGAGCAAAATAGCGACGAACAAGATTAAATGCCAAGAGAGTAAAGAATAAAACTAGACTATATAAAATCGTAGTAAGAGGCACTAGGAAAAAGGCCAAGGAAAGACTCATACCTATACGCAAAAAACCTTTATCACTATCGGGTTCTGCCAGATAATGTGTCACTAGGTCTAAAGAATAAAATAAAAAAGGAAGTGCAAGGATGGTAGCATAACCTCCACCAAAACTGAGATCTCCCGCCAAAAGATAGAACACAGTCAATGCTTGCGTGGATTGGTCATGCTGTTCTGTCAAAGCATAGCCGGATCGGAATAGAAAAACTCCTGCACCTAGCAAGGCTAGCCAATTAAAAACTGCAAATAAAATACTACCTTTAGTTATAGACAACAAGAAATAATAGAGCAAACCACTAGTTCCATAAAAGGCTGTATAGATTTCACCACCTTGATTCATAGCCCAAGCAGCATAGAAGTCCTGAGCCTGCTCTAAACTAGTTAAACCTAGGAAGAACGGAACCACTGCTGATACTAATACTACTAATGTACTCCATATTAAAATTCTGAAAAAAGGTAGACGTGCTTGTTGTGACTCTTCAAACTCTTCTTGATTATCTCTTCCAACTCCCTCTTGACTTCTAGTCCATGATGGAGTTGATTCATCCTCTATTCTACCGTAAACACTCATACACTCTCTCCTATTTTATGATATGTTCTAGTATATCAAAAAGTCAAGTCCTTGTCAGCCTGCGGCGAACGTTTGTTTAATTTTTCACATATCTGAGAATAGCGTTCAATCTCATAAAAACGGTGAAAAGAGGTCTTTTTATAATCATACAAAAAATTTTTTTCTTCTATTGATATCATCTCTTCTCCTTTTCTCTTTATTCGAAAAAAGAGAAGCAATCTATCAAAAAAAACTGAATTCCCTAAAAGAGAATTCAGCGTTTTGTTTTTAATCAGCTTTCTTTTCTAAATTTTTTGAAATACTTCGATTTTTACCTTCTAGATACACCATCAAAATGGAGATATCTGCTGGGTTTACACCTGAAATACGGCTAGCTTGACCAATGGTTTCTGGATTGATGAGCTTGAACTTCTGACGAGCTTCTGTCGCGATAGAGTCAATATCATCCCAGTCAATATTCGCTGGAATCCGTTTCTTCCATGCGTTTCATCTTGGCAACCTGATCCATGGCTTTTGAGATGTAGCCTTCGTACTTGATTTCTGTCTCAATCAATTCGATAATCTTGTCATCCAAGTCCTCTGCAGCAGGTCCGATAAAGGCCACCACATCTTGGTAAGACACTTCTGGGCGACGAAGGAATTCCTTGGCTGTTACTGCATCTGTCAACGGCTTGAAGCCCATCGCTTCAACCTTGGCGTTGGTTTCCTTGACTGGCTTGAGTTTGATGCTATCTAAACGCTTCATTTCATTGTCAAATTGGTTTTTCTTAATCTCAAATCGAGTCCAGCGTTCATCGTCGACAAGGCCAACCTCACGACCAATCTCCGTCAAACGCATATCGGCATTGTCATGACGGAGGATGAGGCGGTATTCTGCACGACTGGTCAAGAGACGGTAAGGTTCAATGGTTCCCTTGGTCACCAAGTCATCAATCATGACCCCGATATAACCGTCACTGCGCTTCAAAATCAACTCAGGCTTGCCTTGGATTTTCAGAGCCGCATTGATACCTGCGATAATCCCTTGGCCTGCTGCCTCTTCGTAACCAGATGTACCATTTGTCTGACCAGCTGTGAAAAGTCCTGAGATTTTCTTGGTTTCCAGAGTCGCACGCAACTGATGGGGCAAGACCATGTCGTACTCAATTGCATAACCAGTTCGCATCATCTCTGCATTTTCCAAACCTTTGATGGAATGTACCAACTCACGTTGCACATCCTCAGGAAGGCTAGTTGAAAGTCCCTGGACATAAACTTCTTCTGTATTACGACCTTCTGGTTCAAGGAAGAGTTGGTGGCGTTCCTTGTCTGCAAAACGCACAATCTTGTCCTCAATCGATGGGCAGTAGCGAGGTCCTACCCCCTTAACCACACCTGTAAACATAGGCGCGCGGTGGAGGTTATTTTGGATAATTTCATGACTGGTACCATTGGTATAGGTCAACCAGCACGGCACTTGGTCTTTGACATAATCCTCATCACGTGAAGTGTATGAGAAGTGATTTGGCGTTTCATCTCCTGGCTGGATTTCTGTCACATCATAGTTGATAGAAGAAGCCTTGACGCGCGGAGGAGTTCCTGTCTTAAAACGACCAATTTCGAGCCCCAGTTCCTTGAGATTGTCAGCAAGGTTTATAGAAGCTAGGCTGTGGTTTGGCCCTGATGAGTACTTGAGATCTCCGATGATAATTTCCCCACGAAGGGCTGTCCCTGTAGTCACGATAACAGCCTTGGCAGCATACTCTTGATGGGTAGCTGTACGAACACCGACAACCTTACCATCTTCCACCAAAATCTCATCAATCATGGTTTGACGAAGGGTTAGATTTTCTTGATTTTCAACCGTCTTGCGCATTTCCTTAGAGTAAAGTTCCTTATCAGCCTGCGCACGAAGGGCACGGACAGCTGGTCCCTTCCCGGTGTTGAGCATCTTCATCTGGATGTAACTCTTGTCAATGGTTTTCGCCATTTCACCACCAAGAGCATCGACTTCACGCACAACAATCCCTTTAGCGGAACCACCAATAGACGGATTACATGGCATAAAAGCCAACATTTCAATGTTGATAGTCGCAAGTAAGACCTTACAACCCATACGGCTAGCAGCTAGAGAGGCTTCTACTCCCGCGTGTCCCGCACCGATTACAATAATATCGTATTCTTCTGTAAAATTATAAGTCATCTCTTAACCTTTCAAAAATTTCTCGTAAATAAGGAACTATCTTCTCCTCCTCTAGAGCTTGATCCATAGTAACCCATTTAAAGTGTGTATGCTCTTCAGGATCTAATCTGATAATTGGCTTCTCCCCAACCCACTCTGCTTTATAAACTAAGCGAGTAAAGACAGTATCCTTAGAGGTATCCAGTTGACTATCTTCGTGAAGAAGTTTGAGCGAACCTCTATCTAGCCTAACTCCCGCTTCTTCAACACATTCTCTAAGAGCTCCATCTCGCGGAAGTTCTCCCTTTTCAACCCCGCCACCAGGAATATCCCAGTAAGTTGGATAAACGTTGGGTTGTCCTCTTTTAATTTCCGAACGCTGAATAAGCAAAAAATCACCACCACTATGAACAAGCACATGGGCAATAAGCTTAACCATCATTTTCTCTCCTATTCTTCAAGGTGAATGTGTCTTAGTTGTCCGTCCCAATCTGGTAGGGCTGTTTTTAAAAAGGCTGGAACTAGCTGGATATTCTGGAGTTTATCCAAATCAATCCACTCACAGGGCTGCCTTTTCTCATCTTCCTGCATGGTCAATGGGGCATCCTCTAGCAGGTTCACCAGATAATGAAACTCGATGTTGTGATAGGAAACACCGTCCTGTTCAAAACGATTTTCAACCACGAAAGCTAGCTGTCCAACTTGAGCTTTGACACCCAATTCTTCATCCACTTCACGAACTACCGCTTCTTCCGTTCTTTCGTTGACTTGGATAGCACCGCCAATAGTGTAATACTTGCCCTTATCTTTGGTAACTAGGAGTTTGCGGTTTTGAAGAATCAAAGCTGTCGCCCGAACGCCAAAAACAGTATTTCCTACTTTTGTCCGAAAGTCTTGCTGAGTCATTTTTGCCCTTTCCCTTAAACGACACAAAAACAGTCAAAACTCGTAAGAAGTGCAGGACAAAAAGACCTGCAACATCCATGAGCTTTGACCATCATTTCTATTGCTGTTATTATTGTAGCAAAATGAGAAAATTTGTCAATCTATATGTACTAGTACTATGATTGGCGAATTGCTTCAAAAGCTCCTTTGTCAATCTCAACTGGGTCAGAAAAGGCATCCAGAACAATCCCTCTCACAGGAAGACTCTCCATCCCTTCCGCAGCAAACAAACAGTCCGTAAGAGGCAATTGCAACCAAGAAAATCGGTCATAATAGTCCTTGGGGATGTCCTGAATTTCTAAGAAGCAAGGATAAAAGTAGTCATCTCCCTTTTGCAGAATATCCGGTTTTAGGCGAGCGCCTTCTTGTTCGTCACTCTCATCCATCAGATAAGGATTGAAGGGAACCCAGACTCTAGCTTGCTTCAATTCCTTAAACAAGGCCTCTATCGACTCTGTCGTTTTCTCCCTCAAATACTCTTTTTTATAGTCCAAGAGAGTCATTGACTTCTCTTTTTTAGCCGTTTTTTTCTTAAAAAACTGAAACATTCTCATTCCTCTTAGAAACTCTTATATGTACTGACAAACCTGTCCATCGCGGTAGGCGTTATCAATCAAACCACCACCAAGACATTCTTCACCATCATAAAAGACAACTGCTTGTCCTGGTGTAATGGCGCGCTGAGGTTCTGCAAAGATGACTTCAGCCTTATCTCCTTTGACATGGACGGTCACCTTAGAATCAGGCTGACGGTAGCGGAATTTAGCCGTGCATTCTAACGTAAACTCCTCTGGCATATCACGAGTAAAGTGAACCTGACTAGCCTCTAAGCTGGTTGACATAAGCGAGTCATGGTAGAAACCTTGGCCGACATAGAGGATATTCTTGCTTAGGTCTTTTCCAACAACGAACCAAGGGGCATTGTCCCCACCGTGTTGCCCACCAATACCGAGTCCGCCACGCTGACCGATCGTATAGTACATCAGACCAGCATGCTCACCCATATCGCGACCATCCACAGTCATCATTCGACCAGGCCGAGCTGGTAAGTAGTTGCTGAGAAATTCTTTAAAGTTCTTTTCTCCAATAAAGCAAATCCCTGTTGAATCTTTCTTCTTAGCAGTCGCAAGGCCTGCTTCTTCTGCTAGTCTGCGAACTTCAGGCTTTTCCAAATGTCCCAAGGGGAACATAGTCTTTTGGAGTTGTTCTTGCGAAAGTTGACTGAGGAAATAGGTCTGATCCTTGCCATTGTCCACGCCACGAAGCATGTGAACGATGCCATCCTCATCACGCGCCACTCGGGCATAGTGCCCAGTTGCTACATAGTCTGCTCCCAAGGTCATGGCATAGTCCAAAAAGGCCTTAAACTTGATTTCCTTGTTACACATCACGTCTGGATTTGGCGTGCGTCCTGCTCTGTATTCCGCTAGGAAATACTCAAAAACACGGTCCCAGTACTCTTTTTCAAAGTTGACAGAGTAGTAAGGAATGCCGATCTGGTCTGCTACCGCAGCCACATCCTTGTAATCTTCGGTCGCCGTACAGACGCCGTTTTCATCTGTGTCGTCCCAGTTCTTCATGAAGATACCGATCACATCGTAGCCTTGCTCCTTGAGCAAGAGAGCCGTCACCGACGAATCAACACCACCACTCATCCCCACGACAACACGTGTCTTAGAGTTATCACTCATGGTAAGTCTCCCATCTATTCGTTTATTTATACCCCTCAAAATTCTATTTACTAAGGCTTTCAATAGAATTTATTTGAGTATAGTCATTTCGTTTGCTTTTAGGACTAGGCAACGAGTCGCAGGCATAACTTGAGTTCGCTCAAGCAGTCTGGGAGACTGATTGAGGTTATAAATCAGACAAGCTCAGCTTGCATCTCATTGCGAGTTAACGACGTAATAAAAGATAAACGAAATGACTAGTTCACGATTGAAGGTCGTGTTTGCTATCACGATTGAAGGTCGTTTGAGCAGTTTTCATTATAACATGCTTAGATAGAGAAGACAAGGAAGAGGCTGACAATCTATCACCCTCTTCTGTAAATACATGAAGATAAGAATACAAAAGAAAGCAATTCATACCTAAATCTCTATTCTCTTTATAAACTTATTTTTAAAATCAACTAAAAATGATATACTGTAATAAGGAGGAATGCGCACATGATTCCATACATACACCATCATCCATGTGCGTAGGACTAATGTGAACAACTACAAAGATATTCTAAAATCAAAAAATACTATTTTTATTATTACACTTATTGCAGGCATTGGACTTTTGACAGGCTTGGTCATTCATCAAGAAAAGATCCAAGCAGAGAGAGGGAGTGTTGCTCTCGTCAACCATCAAAAGGATCATCAAGATGTTGAACAAGTAAAAAACGCTATTAAAAACTTCGATATCGATTCTGAAACCATTATAGAGGATTGGAAAAAAATCCAAGAATTGAAACCAACTACTGATGAAGGCAAAAAGACACTAGCAAACTTTCTTACTGCTACAGCCGATAAAGTCACAAATCACTATAGTGAAAAAGCTTTGAAATTAGATATAAAGGATTCTGATAGCCAGTTTCAAGATAAACAAACACTTGAGACAACCATCACTTCCTTGCAAAAAATAATAGACATCATTAAAAACATTAATTCTGACAGCGACCAAGCTACTCTTGAAGAAAAGATAAAACCAATTCAAGAACTTATCTCTAAATTCCAAAAACAAGTTGAAGTTTTGACCAAAAAAGAAGAAACCACCCAAACAGAAACGACTACTAGAGATGCCAGACTAGAAGCCAGCCGTTCAGAAGATAGTAGCTATATTCAAAGCTATCCGGAAACAAATGGAAGCATATCTAATTCCCAAGCACCCGCAGCTGAGCATTATTCAACTGATAGTGCTAATAGTGGAGGAGATAATAGCGCTAATACAGGAGGTCAAACTGCTGATTCTTCAGGTTCTCAATCAGAGTCTAATAGCGATACAACCAGTTCGTCTAACTAATAATCTAGATGACGAAATCCCATAAACTTGTATGCCCTCAGCACCAATGTTTATAATGGTCTCTCATCAATGCAAGCACACAAAAAGAGCCGTATAAGGCTCTTTTTTAGGGCTCTATGATATTTGTAGTAGGTAAATTCTCTATAGATATTATGGAGCCAATTATTGATAAAAACTTTAGTCACTTTCGTCTCTATAAAAATATTTTCTATACACTCTTGATAATACCAAAATTAATGCCAATATCATACCAAGAGCCATAATAATAGAATTTATTAGATTTATTTTAGTATGTCCAATCACTAGTCCAATAATTGGACTAGTAGACATGCTTAGATATAATAAAAATGACAAAAAATGAATCTCACCAATTCCTGCAAAAAAATGTTTCATTTTAAATATCCCAATTTTACCTTTCGTCTTGATAATCCACTAACAAATCTATTGACTTCTCTTTTTTTTGAAAAATCTTGACAGTAAATTTACTCCACTTAATGCCACTAAGATTTCAATGGGCAAAAAATAGTAATCCCATATCAAATGAGAAATCAATAATGATAGAAATAGTATACAGTCAATATAACTATTCTTAAAATATTCTGTAATTACATAATACAAAAATGCCACAACCACTGAAATTAAAACAACCATCATAATACTATTATCCTTTCCTACTCACTAACGCTATTTCCAAAAGTTAATTTTTTTATGACTTAGTAATGAAATTACAATTAACAAAACACCTAAAATAAATAAAAATATTTCCCAAAATTGAGTTTCAGTTTTTAAAAAAGGTATAAGATACATACTGACTAACATGGAACTTGCTCCTAAAATAGCAAATATTAATCTAACTTTATCACTTAGTCGAATCATCTTCTATCCCCATAATAAGTAAGTACTCCATTTACTACACCCTTTGATCCAAAAAGAAAGTAAGCCATTGTGTAGCATTAAGTTACATCATCTCTTCATCACCTAGATAAGATGCTCTTTTTTGCCTAATCATATTCTATAGATGGACAAATTTGTAAACCTCATTAGTTGAAATTGTTTCATTTGTTGTACGAACAGGACGAACTTAAACTATCTTTTTATTACTCAGTAATAATTTCCGAGATTTCATTTGATCGTATTCTCTATTCATACAGAAATTAAAATTTTGCCTTAACCAGCTTGTATAATAGAAAAAATCTAATTGATTGATTTGAAGAAGCTGAATTCTAATTTGATCAACCTTTCCAGGCCAGTTGTAATTTCGACTGATAGAAATTTCATACATCAGTAACTCTACAAGACCTGTACACAGAAGGGTGTTATGAGAATCTTCGATTTTTTTCAAAATATCCTCAAAGATCTCGCTATCCGTTAAAAAGGTAGATTGATTGATCGCATCATATAGCAGAATACACATTAAGTCAGAATAACTTAGCTCTGATTTTTGTATTTTATCCTTTAATGCTTTCGTCAAATCACTTTCAAACGAATCTTCTTTTTCCCATTTGTTTTGATTGAAAAGAAATTCCGTCTTATTAAAAACGAGATGGTTGATATCCATTATAGTCCAGAAAAATATTGTAGTAAGCACTATGGGGACAGAAGGAATTTTAAAAATAAAGGCTAGGATAATGGCTATCTCAAGAATAAAACTCCATATAATTCTAGATTTCAAATCATCAGTTGACAAACTTTTACGATGAAATGAAAAATAGGGCGAGAACCTCACATTTACTTTCTTCTTTCCTATAAAAATAAAAGGAAAAATCGTAATAAGACCCTCTTTCTTGTATAAATCTTTCAATGCATATAGTAGGTCTAAAACTATTTTTGAGACAATCAAACTACAGAAAGTAAGAGACATACTGATCACAAAATCAAGGGGAATTTCTAGATTCAATGGCAAGTTATTCACTAGGACATGCAACTCTAACCACAGGACCAAAAGAGGGAGCATTAGTAAGAAAACAATTAGTTTACGCATCATAATTTTACAATATCCTCATCTTTTTTAATTTTGCATAAATCATCATTGCTATGATTAAAATCAAAAAGAACATTAATCCAAATAATTAACTTTTTTATTTCTTCGCTAACAAAAATCATAGGCTAAAAAAGTTATGGATGATATAAATAGACATACAAAAACTAATAACAAACAATTTTTTTCCATTTTAATACCCATATCTAGTTACCACAAGGCGTTTATAGTACTCTCTTACTTACATCATTATTATCCTATTTCGTTGTAATAGCATCGACAATTGACACCCAAGCAAAACACATTACTCAGAAATCTCTTCTACTCATATTTTCGTATCTTTTTTACTTTTTATATTACTATGATACAATATTCTTAATAGAATTCAATTTTTTGTTAACTTTTTTCACGAAAAGGAGAAAATCATGCGCTACGATTTTGGAAAAGTATATAAAGACATACGTGAGTCAAAAGGCTTGACTCAAGAAGAGGTCTGTGGGGGTGTTCTCTCAAGAACCAGTCTATCAAAAATCGAAAGTGGAAAAACAACTCCAAAATATGAGAATATGGAGTTTCTTCTCCGGCAAATCAATATGAGTTTTGAAGAGTTCGAATATATTTGCCATCTCTACCAACCAAGTGAACGATCAACTATCATGCAGACTTTTCTAAAAATGGCTTCTATTAGTGGTACGAGCGACTTAAGTAAATTACTCAAAAAATGCCAATATTATCTAAAAACACACCATGATCTCCCCATCCAGCAGTTACAAGATATGCTCGAAATCGTTATCTACATCCGTGAAAATGGGATAGAAAAATTGTCAAGTAAGATTGACAACATTGTAAACAGACTATGGGATAATATTGAGAAAACAAGATACCTGGTATGAGAGCGACCTCAAAAAGTCCTTAATACCATTCTCTTTGCTTTTTTCCCTATGGAGTATATTCACTCAGATTACTGAAAAAAATTCTCGCAACGACTAGAGGTTTATAAAACACTATCAGTCCTGTCTTTCAGCTTCGTATGATGTTGCTTTCTGAATCTCTCAACTCTTTATCTTTACAATGGTGATAAAGATTGCTTTTGCAAACAGCTTTGCTACACTCTCTTAGAGGAGGCTAAGAAAGCAATCAAAAGATATGATACACTTTAGCGTTTTCCTATATTCGTATAGGCATTTGTACTAATGATGCTCAGTTGATACAGAATGGACTCTCCTTAGCTAAACTAGCAGAAGATGAACACCTACTAACCGAGCTAGAGCGAGAAGTTGATATCTTTGTAAACAAAAAAAGAAAAGCCATTGAGACTTCCTTTTTCTATATCATCTTAATACCAACCGTTGTTAAGCCAGAAGTTCTTAGCTGCAGTCCATGAACCGTAACGTCCTGCAACGTAGGCATCTGCTACACGTTCTTGGTTTTCAGCTGAGTAGTCACCGTTCAAGTATGAATCTGTCAATTGGTAACGTCCGATGTAACGTCCGTTTGTAGCTGTGTAGCTACCGCCTGATTCTTTTTGAGCGATCCATTCTTTAGCTTCTGCTTCAGATCCGCTTACAGTTGCAGCTGGATGCATGTAGCTTTCTGTCTGCAGCAACTGAGTGTTGCTTCTGCTACAGTTACGCTTTCAGCTGCTGGCGCTTCGATAAGTTAGTTGTTTCAGTAGCTGCTGGGTGCTGCTACTGGAGCTTCTGCTGTCGTTGAAGTCGTTGAAGTTGCTGGTGCTTCACCATCAATAACCAATACTTGGTCTACATAGATAAGATGAATATCTTTTAATCTTATTTTTATTTTCAGCCAATTTTTTTCAACAGTTGTGTTGTATGTTTTCAGCGATTTCTGATAGAGTATCACCTGATTTTTACTGTGTAAGTTGTTGTTTCTTGTGCAAAAAGTAAGTGATGGTGCAAGGAAAGCAAGCACTGCTGCTACTCCTACAAGTCCTATTTTAATTTTTTTAGTTGTTGATTTCATATTAAAAGATTCTCCTTCTTTCTTATATTTCCCATCATACCCTACTATTATTACTGTTTCTTGACAGTTTTTATGTAGAAAATGTTACAAGACTATGTTTTATTTCACTTAAACAGCCTATTTTTGTTACAAAAGGCTTGATTTTATAGGCTTTATGAGGATTTTAGATATTTTATCATGGAATTGAGCGCTTGTATCTAATCTTTGATATAATAGAGGTAAGAATCTTTTTAAGGGGAAACAGATGCAATCACTTCGTTTTCAATCTGTCTTTGATATTATTGGGCCAGTCATGATTGGGCCATCTAGTAGTCATACAGCAGGAGCTGTGCGTATCGGGAAAATCGTCTCTTCTATCTTTGACGATACTCCAACCGAGGTCGAATTTCAGCTTTTTAATTCTTTTGCAAAAACCTATCGCGGACACGGAACAGACCTTGCTCTTGTCGCTGGTATTTTGGGAATGGATACAGATGATCCAGAAATCCCAAATAGTTTAGAGATCGCCCATAAGCGTGGTATCAAAATCGTCTGGACTATCCAGAAAGACAGCAACGCCCCTCATCCAAACACTACGAAAATAACTGTTAAGAATGAGCACAAGACAATCAGTGTGACAGGAATTTCAATCGGTGGTGGTAATATCCAGGTGACAGAGCTCAATGGTTTTGCGGTATCCCTCAACATGAATACTCCTACCATCATCATCGTCCATCAGGATGTTCCTGGTATGATTGCTCACGTAACAGAGGCCCTCTCTCGCTTTGACATCAATATCGCCCAGATGAATGTAACCCGAGAAAAAGCTGGTGAGAAAGCCATTATGATCATCGAAGTTGATAGTCGCAACTGTGAAGAATCTATCGAAGAAATTCGGAAAATTCCTCATCTGCACAATGTCAATTTCTTTCAATAGGAGAAAATATGTTTTATTCTATCAAAGAATTAGTCCAACAAGCCGACTTAGATTTTCAAGGAAATGTTGCCGAACTCATGATTAGGACTGAGTTTGAATTGACTGGTCGTGAGCGTGAAGAAGTCATCCTTCTCATGGAACGCAACCTTGAAGTCATGAAAGCTTCTGTAGAACTCGGACTCAGCGAGAAAAAATCTCGTAGTGGCTTAACAGGTGGTGATGCAGCCAAGCTCGACCACTACATCAAAAAAGGAAAGACCTTATCAGATTTTACTGTTTTGTCTGCAGCTCGTAATGCTATCGCCGTTAATGAACACAATGCTAAGATGGGCCTCGTTTGTGCAACCCCTACCGCTGGTAGTGCAGGCTGCCTTCCAGCCGTTCTCACAGCTGCTATTCAAAAGTTGGATTTAACTCATGAGCAACAACTAGACTTCTTATTTGCTGCTGGCGCTTTTGGGCTTGTCATCGCAAACAACGCTTCTATCTCGGGAGCCGAAGGAGGATGCCAAGCAGAAGTTGGCTCTGCTTCTGCCATGAGCGCTGCAGCCCTAACCCTAGCTGCAGGTGGAAGTCCTTACCAAGCTAGCCAGGCCATCGCCTTCGTTATCAAAAATATGCTCGGCCTCATCTGTGACCCCGTTGCAGGTTTGGTTGAAGTTCCTTGTGTTAAGCGTAACGCTATGGGAGCAAGCTTTGCCTTCATCGCAGCTGATATGGCCTTAGCTGGCATCGAATCAAAAATTCCAGTTGATGAGGTTATCGATGCTATGTATCAAGTAGGATCTAGCTTACCAACTGCATTCCGTGAAACTGCTGAAGGGGGGCTCGCCGCCACACCTACAGGTCGTCGCCTTCAAAAAGAAATCTTCGGCGAATAATTTCAAAATTACTAGGAGAATCAATGTCATTCATATCTGCTATTTTTTTCGATTTAGATGGAACGCTCGTGGATAGTTCTATCGGCATTCACAATGGTTTCACCTATACCTTTGAGCAACTAGGAGTGACCAGCCCTGATGCCAAGACCATTCGTGGTTTTATGGGACCTCCACTGGAAACCAGCTTTGCCAGTTGCTTACCAATTGAGCAGATAGAGCAGGCCATTCAGCTCTATCGTTCTTATTATAAGGAAAAGGGTCGTTACGAAGCCCAACTCTTTCCGCATATCAAAGATTTACTGGTAGAACTAGCTGAGCATTATCCTCTCTATATCACTACTACGAAGAACACACCTACCGCCGTTGATATGACTAGCAATTTTGGGATTGATCACTTCTTTGATGGCATCTATGGTTCAAGCCCTCAAACTCTGCATAAGGCAGATGTCATTCGTCAGGCTCTGGAAACTCATCATCTAGCTCCTGAAACGGTCGTTATTATCGGAGATACTAAGTTTGATATGATTGGCGCCCAAGAAACTGGCATAAAAAAACTAGCGGTAACCTGGGGATTCGGTGAAGAGAATGACCTCATGGACTATCGTCCTGACTGGATTGCTCACCAGCCGGCAGACATTTTACAACATCTACAATTAAAACGCTAAATAAAAGTCTCCCAACCTAAAAATTAGGTTTGGGAGTTTTTTTCTAATCTTAATGAGGAGAATGACATTCCCCGTACTCATCCAATTATTCAAATGGGGAAGCTTCTTCGCTTTCAACTTCTTTAGATCTATTGATTGTTACCATTTCTACTTCCTTACTTGGCATAGCTAGCAGAACTAACAGAGCAAGACGTCCAACCATTGGAACGAAGTGAAGGAAGATGAAAGCCCAGTGGAAACCTCCATCACGCAAACGGCGAATCTTTAACGCTAGATTAGGTAACAAAAGGAGTAGAGCCAAAATAGCATAAATACTGATAACCAATACTAACTAAAGTAAAGTTCGAGAAGGACCTTTCGGTTTATCTCTTTGTTAAAGATAAGGATATACAGGGGTAGGAACAAGATATGATTCATCAACCAAACCCACCAGAAGTCAGGACGTGTTGAGCGTCCTACAAAATCTACATAACCTTTTAAAAATTTTATATAAGCTCTAATCATAAGATATTTTTTTTTACCTTTTTTTTATATATACGATATATCACACATAGTGACAAAATAGTGCTAAAACACTCCCAAATCTATTTTTAGATATGGGAGTGTCAGATGTTTGTTTAACAATATAAAGAAAACTCTAAAATAGTTTCATTTGTAAAACCTAAGCTTCTTAGTTCTTGTCTGGTTCTTCGAATGGCGAAACTTCTACAACTTCTTCAGTTTCATTGATAGTTACTACTTCTACTTGTTTCGTTGGCATGGCTAACAAAGCTAAAAGTGCAAGAGGGCCAACCATCGGAATAAAAATGACAAAGATTAGAGCCCAGTGGAAACCAGCATCACGTAGACGACGAACTGTCAATGCAAGTCCAGGTAAGAAAAGTGCTATACCGAAAATCATATAGATAATAGCAATTCCCCCCAAGGCCATAAGAGCAGTCTCATTTCTTGGATTTGCTAGTACCTTAAAATACGCTGAGTAAAAAGGGACAAGGAGAATCATGTTTGTTAGCCAAATCCACCAATACTCTGAACGTGTTGAACGGCCTGCAAAATCTACATAACCTTTAAAAAAATTCTTATATGCGTTAATCATCAGTTACTCCCCAATTATTTTTTATTCATACTTAATGAAAATGGAAAAGCAAACTAGAAAGTCGTTATAAACTCTATCTAAGTATGGGCAAACCTCATTTACTTTGATTTTTCAAATAGTATAAGTCTTACCATAAATGTTCTACGATGACAAGTTCGTCTAAAAAATGATACATGACCATTCGTCTATCATAAAAGGTATGATTCCACTCGCTTCTCACATGAAGCTAGGAATCATACCTTTTTTCTTTAATGAATGTGAGTGGTTTCATTTGCAAAGCCGATAATGGCTTGCTTCAACTCTGAACCTTGCAAGGTACGGAATTCTTCAATCTTTTGATCGATGACTTCAAGTGGCATGACATTAACCTTACCAACAAAAATCTTATCCATGACTTGATTATCAACTAATTCAGTAGATACCAACAACTCCTCATAGAGTTTCTCACCTGGACGGATCCCCACTTCTACAATCGGAATTTCATTTTCAGTACGTCCACTGAGAAGGACCATTTTCTTAGCTAAATCATAAATCTTAACTGGTTTGCCCATATCAAGGATAAAGACTTCTCCATCTTTGGCATAGGCTCCTGCATGGATCACCAAACGGCTAGCTTCTGGAATGGTCATAAAGTAACGAGTCATACGGAAATCCGTCACAGTCACTGGACCACCTTCTGCAATTTGACGCTCAAATACAGGAATCACACTACCACGGCTACCAAGAACATTCCCAAATCGAACAGCACAATAGGTAGACTGACTACGTTGGTTAAATCCTGTAACAATCAACTCTGCCACACGTTTGGTAGCTCCCATTACATTTGGTGGATTAACTGCCTTGTCTGTCGAAATCATAACCATTTTTGGAACCTTAGCAGCATCAACTGCCTTGGCAACATTGTAAGTTCCAAGGATATTATTTTTAAAGGCTTCTTTGGGATTGCGTTCCATCATTGGTACATGCTTATGAGCTGCAGCGTGGTAAACAATGGCTGGTTGGTACTGCTCAAATACTTGAAGCAAGCGGTCGTAGTCTTGGATATCTGCAATCACAGGAACATAATCAATACCTTGGAAGCTACGAATCAATTCATGATAGATCAGATAAATGGAGTTTTCCCCATGACCCAAGAGAACCACGCGCTCTGGATTAAAGCGACTAACCTGACGGCAAATTTCAGAACCGATAGAACCTCCCGCACCTGTCACCAAGATGGTTTTTCCAGTAATTTCTGAGCCTAAGCGTGATTCATCTAGTTGAATTTCTTTACGTCCCAAAAGGTCAGTAATGTCAATTTTTTGGAAACCACCTACCTGAGGATGCAACCCTTGCACAACCGACTCAATCTTGGGCATCTTATAACACTTCAAGCCAAGTTGGTTACACATTTTCAAGATGCGCTCATATTCTGACGGATCAAGGGAAGGAATCGCAACGATAACTTTTTCAATCTGATGACGTTTAGAAAGTTCTGGTAACTGTTCATAAGATCCTAAGACTGGGATTCCTCCTAGTTTTTGACCTTTTTTCTTTTCATCATTGTCCAAAATACCCACTAACTCAAGGTCACTCGTAGGGTGTTGGTAGCTATTCATAAAGAGAGCTCCACCGTCTCCCGCACCAATCAAGAAGGTACGACGATGTTCCCCTTCTCCATCACCTTTTTTACGTCTAGAATAGATCAGCTGCCAAGTAATACGAGGGAACAAGATCAAGAAGGTGCTGAGTAGGATAAAGAGAACGATAAAACGCACAGAGAAAAGCGGCAAGAAGGCATAGCAAATGAGATAGGACAAGACACTGCTGATACTTACTCCAATGAATATCTTCATAAAGTCTGTGATTTTGCTATAACGACTAATGCTAGCATTAAGCCCCCAGAATCCAATCATAATCTGATAGAACAGGAAGGTCAAGCTAGTATAGATGACATAGTCCACAGGAGCTGGATTGATCAATCCATAAAACAAGATGTAAGAAACAATGATTGAGGAAATCATGCTGGCAGCATCAAAAATCCCCCAAAAGACTTGTTTTTGTTGTTTATTTAACACTTCAACCAGATCAATTACATAATCTGTCATTTTTTTATTCATGTGAATGGTATCCTCCTACACAAAATCACATTTTCTAGTAATTACAAGATGTTTTTTTAAAAACTGATGAGCTATTTGCTTTTTCTCAACAGTTTTAAAAATATAAACTGTCGTACAAATCCTGGACATAGGGCAACGACAACTTGGATTAAAACACTTTTCAGATATTCACCATAAGAAATCTGTCCACGCGCGTGCATTCTTTGGCGTGCTTGGCGATAGAGTTTGAGATAGCGAAGACCACCCCGGCGTTCAAACATCCCTGCTCCCACTCGCACCTTACAAAGAATCTGATCCACATTTCCAGTCCGAGCACCAGCGCTAATCATATTGAGCCAAAGCAGGTCATCTTCCATATAAAGACCATCTTCGTAGTTGCCTGCTTTTAAAACCATCTCTTTTTTGAACATGACCGTCATGTGATTGAAGGCACTTCTCATACGTTGATAGGCAATGATATCCTCATGCTTAGTCGGCACACAACGGTAAGACACAATCTCGTCTGGTTGATCGATAAATTCTGCGATATGACCTCCCAACAAGTCCAAGTTTTCCTTTTCCATCAAGTCAAACTGTTGTTCGAAACGGTCTTCAACAGCAATATCATCTGTATCCATACGAGCAATAACGTCATATTGGCACTGTAAGACGCCGTACTGAAGCGCTAACCCTAAGCCGCGATTTTGCTCAAGTGGGCAACGTTTGATTGGAATACTTGACTGTGCTTCCAATTTTTCCAAAACTTGATAGAGTTCAGGTGTCAGCGGACCATCTTCGACGATTACCACTTCGCTAGGTTTGAGCGTTTGATGTAAGATACTCTCTACTGCCTCTTCTAGAAAGGCTGGATTTTCTTTGATATAAACTGACATCAAGACACTAAATTTCCGATTTTCAGACACAGTTTTTCTCCAATGTATAGATTTTCTTCCACTATTTTATCACAAATTTTCCGACTTTCCTATTTTTATTTGAATCCCAGAAAAAAACTAGTAAACAATTCATCCTTCTTTACTTTAATTTAGCTCAAGTAAAAACCGAATCTCCCTACTCTAGCTTGACATCTCTTGGAGAAAAACTTAAAATAAGCTGTTATCAAAATCAGCTTATTGAGGTTCACATGAAAAAACGATCACTCTTTTTTATTCTAGGAATTGTCTTAATCGGAGCGGTCTTAAGAGCTCCTTTTACAGCCTTACCGACTATTTTAGGAGATATTGCTCAAGGTTTAGGAGTTGAGGTCAGCTCACTTGGTGTTTTGACTAGTCTCCCTCTTTTGATGTTTGCCCTCTTTTCCTCTTTTGCGACCCGTTTGGCTCAAAAGATTGGACTTGAGCACCTTTTTACCTACAGCCTTATCGTATTGACCATAGGTTCAGTGATTCGTATCTTTAATCTTCCTCTGCTCTATCTGGGAACTTTACTCATCGGAGCAAGTGTCGCTATTTTTAACGTACTCCTTCCTAGTGCCATTCAGGCCAACTACCCACAAAAGATTAGCTTCCTGACAACAGTATATGTGACTTCCATGGGAATCGCAACAGCTCTTGCTTCCTATCTCTCTGTTCCCATTACTCAGGCGACATCTTGGAAAGGCTTGATCCTCTGCCTATCCTTGGTCTGTCTACTCACTTTAGTGGTCTGGTTCCCCAATCATCGTCACAATCATTTTCTAGAAGGACATGAGAAAAAACAAAAGAAAGAGAACATTCTAAAAGACAAGAAGGTTTGGGCTATTATTGTATTCGGTGGGCTCCAGTCCTTGCTCTTCTATACCAGCATGACCTGGTTGCCAACCATGGCCATTAGTGCTGGACTATCTCATACAGACGCTGGCCTTCTGGCGTCTATCTTTTCACTGATCAGTATCCCCTTCTCGATGACCATTCCAAGTTTAACAACTCGTTTGTCCAATCGTCACCGTCAAATCATGCTGACAGTCATCTCTCTTGCTGGAATGCTTGGAATAGCTATGCTCCTATACCCGAGCAAGAGTTTCCTTTACTGGTTAGTAGCACATCTCTTGATTGGTACTGCCTGTAGCGCTCTTTTCCCTTATCTCATGGTTTCCTTCTCCATCAAAACCAGCTCTCCCGAAAAGACAGCCCAATTGTCTGGGCTTGCCCAGACAGGTGGTTACATCCTAGCAGCCTTTGGACCAACTCTGTTTGGTTACAGCTTTGACATGTTCCATTCTTGGATCCCAGCTGTAATGGCTCTTTTAATGATTGATATCATCATGACGGTCGCCCTCTTTATAGTGGATAAAACTGAGAAAATCCTCTAAAAAGATTTTTAGAATTTGCCACAAATAAATATACTTTGAAAGCCAGACTGAGTCTGGTTTTTTTGTATCTTCACAACATTTTACAAAGTATAGATTTACCAAGCATACTACTGTTCCTACGCGCAAAAATGGTATAATAAAGCTAGGAAAACTCCGGTTACAATTTATTTGGAGTAGCACTGTTTGGGTACATAAAAGGTTATTACTTTGGGAATTGATAGTTGAAGCGATGCTAAAGTAAAAATTATAAACGTCTGCATTTATGATTGTTTTAACGCCACTAAAAAATTTTGATTGGATAAAAAATCTCGATTATCCAAGAACCATTGAATCATTTAAGGAGAAATTTGTATGCTAGCAAAAGCAGGGGACGTCTATTGTGTTTACAATTTCCATCTAAAAAATACACAGCTTGTCAGATAACCAAGATAGAAGAGGGGGAGAAAAAGCCGCAGGCTGTCCTTCTGTCTTTAGACTGGTCAGGAGATCAACCTCTTAGAGAAGAAGAGCTAGCTTCTTTGAAGCCACTCTATATAGATTTTATGTACTGGGATAGAGGCTTGCATCTGAGTAATGTTGATATTCATGTACCGTCACATTATATTTTTATTGGTAATACAACACCATTAACAACCGAAAGCACAAACACATATGCTATGTTTTGGGGGAATGGTTACGATATTTATAGGCAACTGAAATGGCAAGAAATACCAAAAGAAAAAAGAGATTTATTTAAGAAAGCAGATAAAAGCAAGGAAAAAGTTTCATTTACAGGAAATGAGTGCCGTATTTCTAAACACAATATCAATGACGAGTGGACGCCTTTTGAAGACGCATTAGAATTAAAAGTCTTTCCTTGTTTATCTAAGTTGACATTAACGAGATGGCACAAAAATATATATGAGTATTTGCAGTCAACTCCTTTTATTACAGAACTAGTTCTTAAAAATCATGGACAAACAAAACTGGATTTTTCTAAGACATCCATACATCGGCTTTCCATTGATTTGTCAGGCGTAGAGGAACTTAGATTGAACGATGATTTGGAGGAGCTAGTCTTATTAGGAGACATGAGCGACAATTGTCAAATACTTGTAAAGGACCATGGAGCCAGCTTACGATTACAACTTGATAGTTCTCTACCTAAGGCCTGGGATTAAAAGATTTAGGAGCCATCCATTGTTCTAACATCCTTGAAATAGACTTTGCACAAATCTTGAATAACTATCCAAGGCTTAGGGAATTAAGATTGTGGGGGAAACCTGGTCATATTCTTAATTTCCACAAATTATCAGAGTTCAAAGAGTTAGTCAATTTTTCCACTGTTGATTTGTTTGGCTTTACTGCAGAGGATATTCCCAAACCAGAAGATTTACCTCGATTAAGCATGTTTTGGATGAGCAGCTTACCAGAAGAGGCCGCTAAAATAGCCAAAAAATATTATAAAAAACAGCAGGACAAGGGACTGAATCTTTGGATAACAAAACCGAGAAAAGCTGAATGGCTAGCTCAAAACCTAGATAATCCATTTCGCTCATGGGATGGACAAGAGAATATTTCAACCGCAAACGCAAAAAAAGCAGCCTCTCTATATAGAAAGACCAGAGCAAGTGTTAGAAAGCTTCTAGAAAACCCCAACGAAGACACTATGAAACACATAGAAGACCTCATAAGAGAATATACTCAAGGTTTCAATAAAATGGATAAGCGTAACTGTTTTATTGAAACAATCGAGAGAGAGGATATCTATGATGCTCTGGTCGAGATCTTAGATTTACTACCTGAAGATTTAGGGATGGACAAAGAAAAATTTATAGAAATCTTTGATGAGCTAAAAGATTTTTAAATGAGAAACCTTTCTAGTTCATTCTTGAAACGGAGATTATCATGACTAACTTTATACAGACTATCACAGTAGAAAATCGGCAGGTCGACAAAGAAAATTACTTTACAATTGGCTACTCTCCAGAGATAGAAAAATCTTTACTGTGTGTTTATATTTCTTGGATTGCTGGTTACGAACGCTATTACGAGTTAGATGACGGAGATTTGACTCTCTTTGAAAGCAAACGAGAAGAATTTCTCAAAAAATATGAAAAAGAAATCAAGGCTTATCGGACTGAAAGATTGATTGGTTCTGCGGCCTTGAGGGATTACAATTTTAGTTCTTTGCCTGAAAATATCCTAGAAAACTTAGATAGCTATCCTCCATTTAACGGATATGTCTATCAAGATGGCATCCTCTGTGCCAGAATCAAGATTGAAGACAAGTATTTTTATCTTCCGCCCATTTATGATGAGGATTACAGATAACCACTGCCTCAAAGTGATGCAAAACATCCTCCAATCTTCTAGTTTTTACTAGGAGATTTTTTATATATAAAAATTTTACACATATTACTTGACAGGGCTTACAAATAGATGTATGATGTATGTGTAGAATAATTATATATAAAATTTTTACATACTAAAAAAGGAGGTGCCCCATGTATTTTCCAACATCAGCGGCTTTGATTGAATTTCTCATCTTAGCCATCCTAGAACAAGGGGATTCCTATGGTTATGAGATTAGCCAAACCATTAAACTCATTGCCAAAATCAAGGAATCTACCCTCTACCCCATCTTGAAAAAACTGGATACCAACCGCTATCTGACTACATACTCTCGCGAATACCAAGGTCGGATGCGGAAGTACTACTCCTTGACAGAGGTTGGGGAGGAACAACTATTTGTACTCAGAGAAGAGTGGACACTCTACACTGACACGATCAATGGCATCATAGAAGGGAGCATTCGCCATGACAAGAACTGAATATTTGAATCAGCTTGAAGCCTATCTGATGAAGCTTCCTCAATCTGATCGTATCGAAGCCATGGATTACTTCAAAGAACTCTTTGATGATGCGGGTCCAGAAGGTGAGGAGGAGCTTATCGCTAGTCTGGGAAGTCCAAAGAAGCTGCCCATGATGTCCTGACTACACTTCTTGATAAGAAAATCAACGAAGAAAATTCCAGCAAGAACGACCGTCAGGTTTTACAAATCGCAATCCTCGCACTTCTGGCTGCACCTATTGGGATTCCAGTCGGAATTGCTCTTCTCATGGCTATCATCGGGATTTTTATCGCTACGGTTAGTGTACTTTTAGCCTTCTTTGCTGTATCAGTAGCTGGACTAATCCTAGGAGGCGTTCTCCTATTTGAAAGCTTCTACGTTCTGGCTGAATCTACATCTGCCTTTGTGCTGATTTTTGGTGGAGGTTTACTAGCTATTGGAGCTTCATCCCTAGTCTTGCTAGCTACTTCCTATGTAACACGTTTCTTTGGATTACTAGTTCTTCGACTCATCCAATGGATTCTAAATAGAGGAAAGAGAGGTGAAAGACATGCGTAAATGGACAAAAGGATTTCTTATCTTTGGTGTTGTAACCAGTATCATCGGTTTTTCAATGATGATCATCGGTATCCAAACAGATGGTGTCAGAAGCCTCCTTGCAATGTCTCAAAATCCAGTATTTGAAAGTCGAATGGAAGAGCTCGTTTTTGACCAAGATATTGAAAATCTAAACATCTCTCTGAAAGAACATTCGCTCGTTATCACTGAATCAAGCGATGACAAGATTCACCTTCAGTATCATCCAACTATCTCTGAAAAAGAAATCTCCAACATTCTATCAAAGAGAAAAGTCTTGAAATAACTGATCCCAAATCAACTACACGTCGCTCTATAGGTTCTAGTATCGAGGGTATTCTCTTTATCGCAAGCGGAATTTCTAGCCGCAATGATGAAGTGGTTCTCTCATTACCAAGAGGAAAAGACTTAAAAAATCTAACTGCCCAGGTAAACCATCGTATCCTTTCAATTGCCAATGCAAAACTCAGCAATGCCAAGATTCTGTCAAATGGCTATCTTCTTCGTATCACTGATAGCGAGATTAAAAATAGCCAACTGACCACAACTGGAATTGTCAATGTATTTGAAACAAGTCTAACAGATAGTCATATCCAAGCAGACCATGCACATATCACTGCAGACGATATCCAAGTGCACGGTCGAGTGGAATTCGAGGCAAGAAAATATATCTCACTCGAGTTATCTCAAAAGGAACTTGATCGAATCAATCTCGATCTCTCATCAAAATACGGGGCTATCTATCATCGAACTCGAGAAGGGGTAAATCCTGTCCAGGGGAATCATGTAAATAAGGACGAAGAATTCTCAAATCCTTACAAAGTAGAGAAAAAAGATACGCAAGATCTCCTCGTCGCAAAGGCGGGTCAAGATATCAACATTCCAGACGAACCGGATCGCTCACCCAATTCTAGAAATCGTTCATACCGATAACGAGTAACTAATACTCAAATAACAAAAAAAGGAGGTCCCATCATGACTCAAGAATGGTTCGAAAGTGCTGATTTTGAGAAAACAGCCAACAATGATAAAAAAGAGAGTCCATCTGACCCAGTCACTCCCCAAGAAGAGTTAAATGAACAAGAAGAGTTGCTAGTAGTTGAGGAAAATCCTCAAGTCAATCCAGAAGAACAAGAATCTGACCTAGAAAAAGTAGAGAGTGACGAACACGAAAAAATCGTAGCAAATACAGACAAGTCAGAAGAACCTGTAGAGACTGAAGAACAAGAAGAACTGGCAACAAAGACAGACCAAGCAGAAAAACCAGTTAAGGAAGCACCTCAGCCTAGCAAATCTTTGGAAAGTCCATTTGTCCCAGATCCTGTCCCTACAAAAACTGCAATCTTCAAAGAAGAATTGGCTGATTTTTGGGTCTGGTTACAAGGTGCTCTCAAAGAGCCGACAGCAAGCATTGATTCAGATAAAAAACATAGTTATAACGCCTTTGCGCTCCTATCTATCTTTTCTGCTACGAGTTTCTTCTTTTGCATCTATCACATCAAGCAAGCCTACTACGGCCATATGGCAGCCATCGACTCTAAAGCTCTCCAGCATTTCCCTTCACTGAATCTCTTTTCTATCTTCTCTATCTTGGTAGCTACAAGTCTCTTCTTCTTTTCAATCCTCATGGGTGGATTTGTAGTCAAACGCTTTGTCGACCAGGACAGTGACTGGACACTAGATAAACCTTCCAAGAGTACAGCCGACTCTTGGCCATCCCAGTTCTCTTGACAGGTATTGCTAGTTTCTTCGCTCTTTTTAATGGTCTACGATTTGCAGTATTGCTTTGCCTGATTAGCATTGGTCTGGTACTTCTTGCCAACCTCTATACCATCTCAAGACCAAGTAAAGATAGCCAAACCGACTCCTTCTATCGCCTTCTCTTGGCCTTCCTAGTCAACGGAAGCATCCTATTTCTCTTTTTCCTAGCAGAAATGGCACTGGTTTTTGATTATCTCCGAATCCTAGCTTTTATGTAAGATAAAATCCTGTCAAGAGTGACAGGATTTTTCTAATTTTGCAAATACTAGCTTCCCTATAAAGCTGAATGCTTTAGATGATCGCCACGATTCATTTTGGAAAATAGTAAGAAATGATTGTCTTTACACGAGCCAACAAAGTTGCTTGTTTATAGTGACTAACCATTATTTTTTCCTTTTTCAACACTTATCTTACTATAGCCATCAACTTCAATGATGCTATTCGAAGTTTGATTTGTGGTAGGAACCCTTAAAATTTCTCCTGTATTATTTGTATGCAAAGTATAGATTCCATCAAAATCTTTAGGAACTGTAATAGATACATCGCCAACAAGAGTATCTATAAATATTTTTCCGAAAGTAGTATTTTTTCCTAAGGAAATAGTTACATATAACTTGTCTTTCCCTTCTGAACTCAGAGCCAAATTAAAGCCATGTTGCGAAAATGGAAGATACAGACTATCTGAACTTATCTTAACGTTTTTAGATATGTTATTCGCTGATTCTTCAGAAACATTTCCTTCTATTTGAACAGTTGTTTCATCTGAATCACTCTTTACAACTTTAACATCAATTGCTTGCTTTGATCCATAAAACTCTATCGTTTTAATACTTTTAGAGGAAAGAGTCCATGATTGTTTTATACTGATTGTTGTTTCTCCCCGCTTTAAGGTTAATAAAATTCCAGCTACTACAAACAGTAACAACAGCCCAATTACAATTCCTATTTTTTTCATCGCTAGTCCTCCTATTTAAATTCTTTTTTACTGAATACAGCTAACGCAAGTACAAGCACTGCTATACTCACCACTATAGGATAGCATACGTTTGTAAGGGTAAATTGACTAAAACTTGGTGATACTTTCAAATTTAAAGTCATTAGTAAATAGTCTCTCACACTCTCACCAGAGTTTGGAAGAACATAAACCAGTAGGTTATCAAATAGTAAAATGTAGAGTGTATAAATCATACATGATTCATAAACCTTATCAAATATTTGAAAAATCAATAAGGAGATACTGATAATAACCAAATAGTATGGTAGTTGATGTAAAAATGTCGAAACAATCAACACCATGTCCCCTTCCAAATAAACAAGAGCTGTTAAACTATAAAAAATAGTTACATATAGGAAAGACAAACAAAAGGTTCCCAAAGTTTTATATAAAAATAACTTCCATCGTTGTTTTTCTTTTGTGAGCAGAATATTGATCGTACGGAAACTATAATCTTCCCCCCAGAAAAATAAATTAGCAGAGATGAAAAGCAAAGGAATAAAACCACTCACATTTGAAATCAACACTCGAAATGCTGGTTCATTTTCATTTGATGACTTAAAAAATAGGTAGAATAACAAAACTAATAACCCTATCAACAAACTAGGAAGCACTCCTCTTTTTTCCCAGTAAAATTTATACATATCTGCCTTAAGAGAATTCATGACTCTCCTCCTTTCTTAAATCATCAGATAATATTACGCAAATAGTAGTCCTCAAAGCGTTCCTTCTTAATATAAATATCCTGTATCACTAGATTTGAACCAATACTATATTCCAAGATAGCCATTAACCTATCCTTTTCTGTCACAACCAGATAGTCATCCTGCTCAAAATGAACAATGCCCTCTTCTTCTAAAAATATTTTTAAAATCTGATTATCACTTGTTTTTAGGAAAATTTTTTCAGATAAATCATTCGCTAGCTCTTTTGAACTCATCACATTTAGAATTCTTCCCTTTTTCATGATGATATACTTATCTGTTATAAACTCCAACTCTGATAGGATATGGCTTGAAATTAAAAAAGTAACTCCCAACTGATCCCTTAAATTCAAAATCATTTTTCTTAAATCTGAAATCCCTTGAGGATCTAAACCATTCACTGGTTCGTCTAGGATAATGAGCTCTGGATTATCCAAAAGGGCAATTGCTATTGGCGAAGTCGCAGAAAAATGTCAGACATCTCTCAATACCATTCTCAAAAAAATATAAGCGTTGGGCCAGCAATCCTCCCAAAGAGACACCTGAAACTACAAAGCGTTTATAGGGGTATTTCTTTCTTAAGGAATGATAAAAAGGCTTTTAAGGCTATCATACTGATACAAGTGGACCAAGCCCATACTTCCTAGAGTCGAGCTATAAATCCAGTCTTGAAAAATGGTTTTGAAACTATCTTCATCATTCACTTTCGGGATAAAACGAGCATCCGCACCTGTTTTCCGAAAGAGTTTTTTCCCAATCCCTACATCGGCACCTCTAACAACGATGTAGATGGTATCCTCACCTTCCGTTTCGTACGCAACAGCTTGTAAACCATTTACCCATGAAGCATTTTCATCGATCGAGGAAACTTTTTTTATAACCTTATCATCGAAAACTACACTTCCGTATCGCATTATTTCTGTATTAAACACAATACTTGTTAAGTATACTAATAATCTAGTTTCTTTAATCATTTACCTTATTTATTGTCAAAAAAAAGATAAGTAGTGAGCGGGGTCTCCTCCCGTTTTTTATAACACTACTTATCTTTAAAGATGAATCTACTTATCCTTCGTTTGCTTCTGAACTAGCTGAAGGTACTGTCATTGTAGCAAGGGCGTTATTGATAGCCACCAAGTTTGCTTTCTTAGTCGCATTAATGATAAGGAACCAATCGACAATTGTCCAGATACCAAAAGTCAACCATGCCAAAAGAAGTTTCGCAACTCCTAATCCAATGTGGCCAATGTAAAAACGATCAACACCAAGAGTTCCTAAGAAGATAGAAAGAATCAAAGCTGTTGTAGGGCTTTTAACGTTTGCAGCAGCGATAACTTGGTTGGCTTGTGAGTCATCTAGTTGGCTCAAACGCTGACGAAGTGATGGAAGTTGTTCTGATGGAAAGTTTGCAGTATTTGCTGACAAGAATGAATCTGTAAAGTTTGACATAATAATCTCCTCTTTATGTTTTCTTATATTCTAGAGATTTTTTCCCGATTTGTCAAGTTTTCAACAGGTTTCTCACCCGTTCCAACAAGATTTCAATACCTCTATCATATGATAACTTTGATTTACTTCTCTACAGATTTTATGTAGCAATCAATATAAAATCCTGTCAGTGTTTGACAGGATTTTTTAATATACAAAAAGATTAGTCTGCTTGTTCTTCAGTAATTTCTACTGATTCTTCGATAACTTCAGCTGGCTCTGCAACGACTTCTACTTTTTCTTCAATAACTTCTGCTGGTTCTGCAACAACTTCTACTTTTTCTTCAATAACTTCTGCTGGTTCTGCAAGAATTTCTACTTTTTCTTCGATGACTTCTACAGTTTCTGGAGTAGCTGTCATTGTAGCAAGAGCAGTGTTGATAGCTTCCAAGTTTGCTGCTTTTGTAGCGTTCATGATAAGAAAGCAGTCAACAACAATCCAGATCCAAGTAAAGAAAAATGATAATCCGAATGTAATGACAGGTAAAAGCAAAGTAGTCAATAGCTTACCAATTCCTAGACCAGTATGACCGATGTAGAATCGGTCAACCCCAAATGCACCTAAGAAGATAGAAAGGATCAAAGCTGTTGTAGGGTTTTTTACATCTGCAGCAGCAATAACTTGGTTGGCTTGTGAATCGTCTAGTTGTGCCAAGCGTTCACGAAGTGAAGGAAGTTGCTCAGATGGGAAGTTTGCAGTATTTGCTGACAAGAATGAATCTGTAAAGTTTGACATAATAATCTCCTCTTTATGTTTTCCTATATTTTAGACATTTTTTTCTTCTTTGTCAAATTCCCTCTGTGTTTTCTATGTTTTTCAAAGTCCTTAGCTAATTCAACTCCAATTAAAATGCTTAGTTCCTTCTCTTTGAGAATGCCTTTATTTTACATTTACCAGTGCTTCAAAATGCCTCTCCTGAAACAGGGCCTACTTCTACTTGGTTAGCATCTAAGTCCTGATAAAGTTCTTTTGGGCAAAAGCTCCTAAAAAGGCTTTGATAATCCAGTCTAGCTACTGCTTCATAGTCTTCTGGTTTTGAACCATCTCCAGAGATTTTTACCAAATCAATCTCCCAAACAAGTTCCTTGCCTACCAATTGCTCAACGTAAGGAGCTGGAATCACCGGTTCTTTTGGCAAAATGGTTTTTACTCCCTGAGCTAGGTGGTAGACCCCATGAACCTTACCTTCACCATCTGGATAGAATTTAGCACTGGAAGGATAGGCATCAGACCCTTGAACTTTCTTGACCAACTCTTCAAAACGTGCCAAGCCATCTTCTTCCAAGAAACTTTCCAAATCCTTCTTATCAAAGTAAATAGTTGATAGAATACCCTGGCAGAAACCTAAACGAGCAGCCTTATCAGCTAGATAGTTCTTAACCGTTTCTTGGAAATAGTTTTCCAAATCAAAGTCTGCCAAGCCCTTCAACTGCTTCACCAACCTTGCTAGACAAAGCCCGCAAGAGCCCTTCTACAATCTCCCCAGTCAGCTCTTGTAATCAAGTCAGGAATAATGACTTGATAGCCTTTTTGAGCATCTAGATATCGAACTTTAAAGAGAAACTGAGACTTTTCCCACAACAGCACACTCGATATACTCAAGACGATTGAGAGGTTGACGGAGGTAAACAGCATCATAACTATGCGACTCTAGGCCTTCTACTAAGCCTAAAATTGATTTAGCTGTAAGAATCTCCTGTTGTCCTAAAATACTTTGTTTATTTGGAATAAAAAATGTCTTTCACCATAATGGTCTCCTTTGAAATCGTTTACATATAGTATACACCATTTTCCTGAAAGATGCAGAAACAAATTTAAGATTTTTTAGTCAAAAGCATAGAAAAACAGCCCTTTAGGACTGTTAATGTTTATTATACAACTTCAGAATGGTCTAGGCTCTCACCAATTGCTGCTAGACGCTCGATAACTTGATCTTGTGTCAATTCATGTTCTAAAACATAACGATTACGTGGGTGAACACGGCACTCGTGTGAGCAACCACGAAGATATTTATCTTCGTTGTCTTCTGATGCCAAGATACGACGGTTACAGAATGGATTTCCACAGTTGACATAGCGTTCACATGGTGTTCCATCAAACCAATCTTTCCCTACAATGGTTGGATTGACATGGTTGACATCGACTGCAATACGTTCGTCAAAAACGTACATTTTCCCATCCCAAAGTTCCCCTTGAACTTCTGGATCTTTCCCGTAAGTCGCAATTCCTCCATGCAATTGACCGACATCTTTGTAGCCTTCACGAACCATCCAGCCAGAGAATTTCTCACAGCGGACTCCACCTGTACAGTAAACAACGACACGTTTATCCATGAATTTCCTTGTTATCACGAACCCATTGTGGTAATTCACGGAAGTTGCGGATGTCAGGACGGATAGCCCCACGGAAGTGTCCAAGGTCGTACTCATAGTCATTACGAGTATCAAGGACCACTGTATCTTCATCTAGGAGGGCTTCTTTAAATTCTTTTGGTGACAAGTAAGCACCTGTTGTTTCAAGAGGATTGATGTCGTTATCAAAGTTATCATCCTCTAAACCAAGGTGAACGATTTCCTTTTTGTAGCGAACAAACATCTTCTTAAAGGCTTGCTCACTTTCTTCGTCAATCTTGAACCAGAGGTCTTCCATACCTGGAAGGCTGTGAACGTAGTCCATGTATTTTTGCGTTGTTTCGTAGTCACCAGAAACGGTTCCGTTGATCCCTTCATCAGCCACTAGGATACGGCCCTTGAGGCCAATAGACTTACAGAAAGCCAAGTGGTCTGCAGCAAATTGTTCCGCGTTTTCGATGGGAACATATTTATAGTAAAGTAAAACTCGAATATCTTTTGACATTTGCTTCTCTTTTCTAAGATTAAATTATCAGAATTTTTCATTCAACTATACCAGTATACTCTCCCAAGAAAGCGAATGCAATTTATTTGACCGAAAAATAAAAAACAAGACTCATTTTCAGATCTTGTTTTAATTAAATATTCGATGAAGAAAAGTTAACAAAAAGATATCCATGGCCTGTCTTTAATCAAATACTAATCATGATGCCAATAAAGACAAGACTGATAAGATTTCAAATCCAGAAAAAATTGCCAATTTGAGAAGAAAATTGCCAATAGTTTTGGATTATAAGTGTTGGCTGAAAAAGTCCATATACAAAAAATAAGTAAGTGGGATAAGATTGCACTGATTTTAAAGAGTAGATGGTATTTTTTCATGTACCTATTACCAACGCTATTTGTACGGCAAATGCTGGTTTTTAAATGTAGATAATTATATGCAAATACTCAAAAAAGAATCACCACCCCGTCTGGAAAACTCCAGACAAGGCAGTGATCGCATCTTTTAGGAATGAATACACGAAATCAATCTATCTTAAGATTTTTTGTTTTTCAAGAATTCGTCGTATTGTTTTTGCATTTCATCCAATACTTTTTGGTAAGCACCTTCAGATTTAAGTTTTTCCATCAATTCTGGAATAGCTTTTTCTGGGTCTACAGTACCAGTGTTGATAGCTGTATCGAATTGTTGCATAGTGTTAGTGATAGCTGAGATTTCAGATTTCACGTTGTCAGTGTTGAAGATGAATCCAAGCGCTGGAGATTCTTTGCAGTTTCCAAGTCTTTCTTAGATTGTGCAATTTGTTCATCTGTAACGTTTTCGTTGATGTAAAGGATCCAGTTGTTACCAGTGTTCCATCCTGACATGTGAGTGTTTCCTTTGTATCCATCAAGGACTTTAACACGGTTTTCTTTACCTGCAACTTTTTCCCAGTTCTTGCCTTCTGGTCCATAAACAAGTCCGTTCAAGAGTTCTGGGTTAGTGTTCAAGAGGTTCAATACTTCCATTGCTTTTTCTTTGTTCTTAGAGTTGTTTGAGATTACAAAGTTTGCAACTTGAGTTGTTTGGTTTTTCTTGATGAAGTTAGTAAATGGTTTGATTTGGATGTCTCTGTTAGCAACACGAGAAAGCAAGCTGCTACCGTAGTCAGCTGGTCCTACTGTTTCTTCACGAACAAGCCAAGTATCTTGAGTAAGGTCATATGAAGTTTCACTTGTTGCTACGTCTTTTGGAATGTATCCTGCTTCATAGTATTTGTGAAGAGTCTTCAAGTGTTCTACGAAACGAGGAACTTCGTAACGGTTTACGATCTTAGTAGTGTCACCTTCAAGGTCGATAACGAATGGAAGACCATTTGCAACTGGGTAGTCAAAGTTTTCTGATGGGATAAAGTTTTTACCAACAGCGAATGGCATTACGTCTGGAGCTTTTTCTTTGATTTGTTTCAATACTGGTTCAAGTGTTTCGTATGAAGTTACACCTGAGATATCGATTCCATATTTTTCAAGAAGTGGGCCGTTGAAAGCAAAGTTTTGTGAAGATGCAACGTTAGCTGCAACTGGAACAGAATAAATCTTACCGTTTACAGTGTTACCTTTGATGTAAGCTGGGTCAAGCGCTTTGTAAAGCTCAGCTCCTTCTTTCTTGTACAATTCTGTCAAGTCAGCATAAGCACCTTTTTGAGCGTTTACAACGTAGTTATCTGCAAATGCGATATCATAGTTTTCACCTGATGAAGTGATAACTGACATTTTCTTACCGTAGTCACCCCATCCAAGGTATTGGATATCTAATTTAGCACCAACTTTTTCTCCGATGATTTTGTTTGCATTTTCTAGCAATTCATCCAAGTTATCTGGTTTGTCACCGATTTGGTACATTTTGATAACAGTTTTGTCACCTGAAGCTGAGTCAGCAGCTTTTTGGTTGTTACCTTTAAGGTTTCCACAAGCAGCGAGGCTAGCAGCTAAAGCTACAAGGCTAGCAGATGCAAAAGCATATTTTTTCCAGTTTTTCATGATAAAAACTCCTTTTTTTATTTTTAAATTTAAAACAATTTTAGTGATCTACTTTTCAACAAAGAAAAGTTAGATAGGGTAGAGAAAGCTTGTTTCTCAGTGTCTCTTATTCTTTAACACCACCGATAGTTAAACCTTTTACAAAGTAGCGTTGGAAGAATGGATAGAGAATCGCAATTGGAACAGTCGCAACTACGACCATGGCCATACGACCTGTTTCTTTTGGTAGGGCAACTGCAAGTTGTCCTGACATCCCAACTGACTTAGCAATGTAATCCATGTTGTTTTGAATTTGCATGAGCAAATATTGCAATGGATACAAGTTGTCACTCTTGATGTAAAGAAGGGCATTGAACCAGTCGTTCCAGAATCCAAGTGCTGTCAAAAGTGTGATAGTCGCAATCCCTGGAAGAGAGAGTGGTAAACAGATTTGGAAGAAGATCCGCGCCTCGCTAGCACCATCGATACGAGCTGATTCGAGGATTGCTTCTGGAATGGTTTTCTTGAAGAAAGACCGCATCAACATGATGTTGAATGGTGATAGAAGCATCGGAACAATCAAGGCCCAAATAGTATCACCCAAGTGAAGTAACTGAGTTACCACGATATAGCCTGGTACCAAACCAGCATTGAACAACATACTAAGAAGAGCAAAGATTGTAAAGAATTTGCGATACTTAAATGTTGAACGTGAGATGGCATAAGCGTATGTTGTTGTGATGAATACGTTTGTCAATGTACCGACAACTGTCACAAAGGCTGAGATAAAGAGCGCTTGTAAAATTTTGTCTTTAAACTGAGCCAAGAATTGGAATCCATCTACACCAAACTTGGAAGGGAAGAAACTATATCCATATTGAACAATACTCTTTTCGTCTGTAACTGAAATAATGATTACGAAGATGAAAGGCAAGATACAAGAGAAGGCCAGCAAACCAGATATGATACTAAAGAAGATATCTGCCTTTTTGCTGAAGGAGTGTATGCCAACATTATCAATTTTTTCTTTTTGAATTTTTTTTGCCATATGCTCCTCCTTTCTAGAATAGTGCTGAGTTAGGATCAACACGTCTTGCAAGTAAGTTTGATAGGATAACGAGAATCAAACCGACGACTGACTGGTAGAGACCGGCTGCTGAAGCCATACCGATATCTGCTGTCTGAGTCAATCCGTTAAAGACATAGACGTCCAATACATTTGTTACACTATAGAGCTGACCTGCGTTGTGAGGGATTTGGTAGAAGAGACCGAAGTCTGCACGGAAGATGTTTCCGACTGCAAGGATGGTCAATACTGTCACAAGCGGTGTCAACTGAGGGATGGTTACGTTACGGATACGTTGCCATTTGCTAGCACCGTCCACTGTCGCTGCTTCGTAGTAAGTTGGGTCAATACCCATGATAGTTGCGTAGTACATCACACTACTATATCCAAAGCCTTTCCAGATACCTAGGAAAAGGAGGAGGTAAGGCCAGATACTGACATCAGCGTAGAAGTTAATCCCCTTCATTCCAAGGGCTTCTAAGGTGTGGTTGATAAGCCCTTTATCGATGTTTAGGAAAGCATCTGTAAAGAAACTGATGATAACCCAAGATAGGAAGTAAGGGAACAACATAGATGTTTGGTAGATTTTAACCATCTGCTTAGAGCGAAGTTCACTAAGGATAATGGCAATACCAACTGATACAATTAAACCGATAAAGATAAATCCAAGGTTGTAAAGGACAGTGTTTCGAGTGATGACAAAGGCATCCTTGGAACTAAACAAGAATTTAAAGTTATCTAGTCCGACCCATCTACTATTTATAATACTGTGGACGAATCCTTCACCAGTCATATGGTAGTCTTTGAAGGCAACCACATTCCCAAAAACTGGAATGTAGAAGAATAAAATCAACCAAATTGTTCCTGGTAGAAACCATTAAGAGAAAAATCCAATTATCTCTTAAAGTTTTTGAAAACTTATTCATAATTTCCTCCCTTTTTATTTTTCTAAAACTTCATAATCTCACATTTTTAGTCTTGATAACGTTTACAAAAATAGTATACTCTTATTTTTAGGACAGTTTAAACTACAAATTATAGAAAAAACTCCACAAATTATTTTATGTGGAGAACTTTTTTATATAAGAATAGGTTTCACGAGAAACATTTCTGCCTGAATAGAGTTTTTCTAGGTCGTATAAATAGTGGATGCTGTCGCAATAGTATGCCACTGATTAGCCGTTGTAGCTGCGAAGTCCTTGTCTGCGTAAAAGTCAGTAAATGGAAGAATCTCGACTTCTAATTCTTCGATGCGGTCAATTTGACCAGCCAAATAAGCCTCGATACGGCTTTCTGCTCGCTTGATGCGTTGCAAGAGTCCACCCATACGGATGTCTACTGTATCCAAGCCAAAGACCTTGTTTTCTTTCAACCATTGCTGGCTAAAGAGCTTGTGGAAGGTTTCAATCTGGCTTCTTAATTTTGGTAATTCTTCCCTAGCGATTTGTTGCAAGCTCTCTTTATCATCCGCTTGATAAGCTTGACGGATGCGTCGTCCCACATCAACCTTGCCACTTAAAATAGCATTCAACTGGGCCTGAGTTTCGAAAAGATAAGCGTAGACTCCAGCTTTTTCTTTAATGTCAGAAAGAGTCTCAGCTGCTTGGGCAAAGTGTGGTTTGTCCTGTTCAGGTGTCATGTGCTTGTCAAGAATTGGGCAGAGAACATCCTGATAAAAGACATAGCGGTTAGGGTTGATACCATGTATATTACCTGGCAGGTCTGGTAAGAGGTTGGCAAGGTCAAGCTGCATAAAGTCCTCAACGGATAGACCTGTATTGGTTTTGAAATGTGCAGACAAACGGTCTAGGTCATTGCGGTAGCAGAGTTCTGCCCAAATTTGCAAGCTCGGTAAGATAGAGAATTGGGCTGTTTCACCACCATTATCTGCCCATCCCGTCACGATGACTTCCTTGATCTGATTGGCACGGCAGGCTTTATTGGCTTCAATAGCTACTAAGCGGCTAAATTGGTTGTGGGGCGTAAAACCAATCCATTTCCAAGCACCACCTGCAAAGGCAATATCCTGGCTAATCTTGTGGTGGTTACCGAAGTTTCGGTTGTATTTTTCTTCGCTATCCTGATAATAATCCCAGTAAACCAAGGTCACACGGTCTTTTAGACGGTCAAGATAAACACGAGTTTCTTCTGGAATTTCGACATCACGGTCGTACTGGCCATCTGCTGACATGAGTTTGAAGAACATATCGCTCCACATCTGGCAGTGGAAACCATACTTGTCTGCAATATCCAACACGCGCTCCAAGTGTTGGCACATGAGGAGGCTACGATCAACAACACCGTTTAGGATGAGGTAGCGTCCCAAACCAACCAAGTGAGCTTCGTCCATCCCGATATTGACCTTGCGAGTTTGTAGTTTAGACAAAGTAGCAAACATACCGTCAATTAGGTCGTAAACTTTTTCTTCGCCGATGAGGAGAATGTCCTCTACATCACGGAGTTCTTGCACTTCTTTGACACCCCATTTGACAAAGGCTGACAAGTGGGCCAAGGTCTGGATACATGGGACAAAGGTCATGTCAAACTGCTGGGCGTAAGCTTCGATTTCCTGTAATTCCTCAGCTGAATAAGCCCCGCGGAAATAGCCAAAATAAGGTTGCCCTTCAATCTGATAGGTGTCTTCCATGTAGAGCTCAAAGGTTGAATAACCCATCAGAGCCAAGACTTCAATCATCTGCTTAGCAGATGCAACATTTAGAACCGCATTACGGGAACAATCCGCCATGTAGGCTAAATCTTCATAAGCCGCTTGTTCTTCAATTTCTACCTTGTCCCCTTCTGCTAAAGCTGTTGCTAGCACAGATAAAGCACGGTAGAGTTGATGAGGTTTACGGTAGGTCAGTTGATACTGCCCCTTATCACCCTTGATAGAGATAGAAGCTTGGTCAGACTGAGCGACTGCCACCTCTACATCTGATAGAGAAATGTGACTTTTTAATACTTCGATAGCTTGCGCTTGTTTGGAACTAAGTCCTGTAAAACTTACCATTGGTTTTCCTCCTGTAACCAGTTGACAAGGGCACCGTAGAGATTGGCATCTGCCTGATAGGTGCAAGCTTGGATCACTGGCGCAATTGTATATTCTTCATATCTTTCCACAAAGGTGTCTACTGCTTTTTGCACACCTTTGATAAAATCTGGGTTTTGACTGATAGAGCCACCTAGGCTAATGACATCTGGGTCGATTAGATACTGGATATTGAGTAATCCTTGAGCTAGATTACGATTCATACGCTCAATGGCTTCTTGGCAAAGGGCATTGCCTGCTGCAGCCTCTTGATAAACCTTACGGCCATCCCAGTCTGACTGACCTGATTTTTCAATCACATAACGAACCATGTTTCCTGTAGAAGCTAGTTGTGACCAGTTATTGAGTTTTTCTGCTGGTTCGATAGTTGTCATGTAACCAAACTCTCCACCCAAGCCATGGCGACCACGGTGAATTTTGCCATTGATAATCATGGCCCCACCAATCCCTGTACCAATAACGACACAGGCTGCATTTTCAATCTCAGGATGAGCTAGCAGTTCACTAAGTCCAACACAGTTGGCATCATTTTCTAGATGGACAGGTAGCTGGTGATGAGCTAGCGCCTCATACCAAGAAAAACCATGGATGTAAGGAATGGCACTAATTCCCTCGATCACTCCTGTTTCTTGATTGACCGCTCCTGGAACACTCATAGCAATCCCACGATAGTCCTGTTCTGACAAGCGTTGGTCCAACCAAGCTAACAAATCTTCTAGAGTTTCTGGAGTTGGGGTGCTGGTCTTATCTAAAATCTTTCCATCAGGAGTTAGACTAGCAAACTTAATGCCAGTCCCTCCGATATCAATCGTTGCAATGGTCATTGCTTTCACCTGCAAAAAGGAGCGAATCAGCAGTTGGTTCTTACTTTTTCGCTCCTCCTTTCTGTTTATGTTTTCTTTTTGAAATTAAATTTCTTCTTTTTGAATGAGTTCTGTACGAATTTCCTGTGGTGCCAATAGTCCTGAATGGACTGGGTATGGGCGTTCCAACAAGTCAAGAATGGTTTGTTGTTTTTCAGACACACGGATATTTTCTTGACTCATGTTGTAGTAACGAAGGACATAACCTTCTTCATTCTCAGCCACCTTAAAAGGCTGTTGGGCAGACTTGTGGCAAGTTCAGGGCCGGATGGTTAAAGAGACTTCCCGTTGCTGCAACGCTACCCTCTTGTTTTGCAACTTGAAGAGCTGTAAATGGCACCTGGAAGGCTTTGGCACGACGGAAAGCTGAGAAGCGTTCCCCTGCTTGGTGACATTCTACTGCAAATTCAACTTCGATAGCTCGCAAGCACTGGGCCTCTGGCGTTGGGAAGTAGCCCCAGTCACCGAGTTCGCCTGAAGCACGAAGAAGGGTTACAGCCATGGTGTCGTCTCCAAGAATTTCATACTCGTGCAATCCTTTATTGGATACGGTCACTCCTTTTACATCATCATACAAGCTGACAAAGGCTTGTTGGTGTTGTGGATTTTCAGGATTTTCCCAAGAAGCTGCTGGTTTATTTGGTCTTGTCACAACTTCATAGATGCTTTCAGAATCATTGCTTGGACGAGTGTTATGAGTTTTCACCAAGAGACGGATGCGGTGATCCTTGGCTGTATTAGTAAAGCGAGTCTTGAAGCGAATCTGTGGATTGTCCACAAAGACAGTCATCTCAGTTTCAAGAGGAATGGTTGTCAACTCTTCTGAACGACCTGCATCTCGTTTCATGAACTCGATGATACCTCTTTGTTCTGCATCCAATTTTTCATCTGCGCTAACTGGAATAGTCAAGTCATGTTTGAGCAATACCTTAGCATAGCGAGCATTGTTTTCTAGGACATCGTATCCCTTCAATTGAGCATAGATTGGATCAGTTCCTTTTGGTTGGAAGTAAATGTACTCGTTACCAATATCTCCACGGTCCTCGAATTGGATGAAATCTTCGTAAGCTTCATTAGTAGTCTTGTCGTAGACTGTGATTCCTTCATCTACACTCACTGTTACGAATGGTGTATCAATGACTCCATTTTGATAAATACCATCACGGTAATCTACTTGACCTTCGACCAATTGGAAGCTTGCCCAAGAAAGCGGTGCAAGGTGGACTGGGATTGTCACGCGCACTTGGCGTGCAATATATGGTTGGCGGAATTTATCCTTAGGCAAAGTATAGCCAAAACTTGCTCCCAAGTCTTCAATCTTGGCTTCAAGGACATGGCCATCCAAATCTTCAACATGGTAATCTGGCAAGGTCACGGCTGCCATCTTCTTGTAACCTTCAGTCGGATGCAATTCTTTAAAATCACAAGTCACAACATCCACTACAACACTAACTGTATCAACCTTGTCATGTAAAGCTGTGTTGACAACGGTAAAGAGGTGGTCGCTTTGCGCATTTTGAGTAGCTAATTTACCCTTCCATTCGTTAAGAAGATTACTCTTAACAAAATTCCCGACTTGATTAACCTTGGCAAAACGAGTTTCCATTTCACGGTGAACTTCGTCAATACTACAACCACAGATACTATCGTGCGGTGCATTTTGCAGAAGTACTTTCCAAGCATAGGTCAATTGATCCTTGTGGTTATGTCCACCAGTGATGATGGTCAAAGGTTCCACCACTTGCTCTAGCAAATTGCTGTTCTCTTGAAAGGCTTGTTTGAGGTAAACGCGTGAAGAGGAGGTATTCGCCAGAGTATACCAACCATCCGTTTCCTGACTGGTCAATTCTCCTGTGACGGTTGATAATTGCTCAGGAAGGGCACTTTCTACTGCTTGCACATAGTCATCAAAGGAGCTATGAATAAAGGTCACGTCAGGGAAGAGTTCGTTTGCCACACGAATGGCTTCGCTCAGATTTCTCTGAACAGGTTGGTGGTCACAGCCGTTCATCATCAACCATTGGTTGGTCGATGCATAGTCACGGACATCCGCTAATTTTTGCTTCCAGAAAGCCAAAGCCTCGTCTTTATCCACTGGAATTTCATTCCCGTTACTGTACCAGTTGGCAAAAAGAATACCGAGTACACGGCTACCATCAGCCCCCTGCCAGTACATCTCAGAAAATTGAGAGGTAAATTGCTCATCTTCGAGGACTTGGTTGTCAAATCCGATTGGCTTTGACACCGCGACCAAAGGCTGCTACGTGAATACCTGATTTTTGAAGGATTTGAGGAGCCTGCCCCATATTTCCAAAGGTATCTGGGAAGTAACCAATTTGAGTAGATTTGCCCCATTTAGCACATTCCGCTTGTCCAATCAAGGTATTGCGGACATTGGCTTCACTGGAAATCAAGTAATCATCCTGCAAGATATAGAAAGGTCCAATCTTGAGTTTGCCTTCATCGATATAACGCTGCACCTTGTCACGGTTTTCAGGGCGAATTTCTAAATAGTCATCAAGGACAATGGTTTGTCCATCTAGTGGAAACTCTTGAACTCAGGATCATTTTCAAAAAGATCAAAAAGATTGTCAAAAAGTTCCACCAATTGCATACGGTGACTTTCAAAAGGTAGATACCACTCACGATCCCAGTGACTGTGAGAGATGATATGTACAACAACATTTTCCATGAGTAAAACCTCATTCTAACTTAAATTTAAAAATATATTTGTGATTCTGTACGAGAATCTATCGAGCTAAATCATTAGCGAATATCTAGGTAATCCAAGACCAATTCGCAGAACATCATGTTGGCCCATGAGAACCATTCGCGTGAGTAGAGTGTCGGATCATCTACGTGGAAAGCTTTCATGCATCACACCTGTTCCGCCATCGCAGGCAACTAGCTGGTCTAGCAAGAATTTTTTCTCAGCTTTATCTGTAGCTGTTAAAGCCTTGAATTGATAGGGCAATCGGCCAGATATAACGATAGAAGGTATGAGAACTTCCGAGACCGCTAGCGTATTCTCCCTTGGTAGAAGTAGGGATTTTCAGGGCTGAGAATGGTGCGACGAGTGGCTTGATACACTTCGTCATTGACATCACAGTAACCAAGATATGGGAGCAGCTAACAAACTTGGTACGTTAGGGTCGTCCATGATGCTAGCATTTCCTAAACCATCTACTTCAAAGGCATAAATCTTTCTCACCCTTGCTGTTAGTCGTGTAGGCGTAATTTTCGATTCCTTCTTGAATCTCAGCTTGCAGACGTTTGGCATCAGCAATGATGCTTTCACTATCAGCTAGATTCAATGTCTGCAAAGATTTCTTGGACATAACCCAAAACAACCACTGCAAACATATTTGATGGAATCAAGTAGCTATACTGACAGCAGTCATCACTTGGACGGAAGGCTGACCAGGTCATCCCTGTCACCGCAAAATCAGGTCCAAAACCATCATTAACCAAGGTGTCTTCCTTACGATCGGTATCACGAACGAAACGGTATGGTGAGTTGTTGTGGTCTTGTTCCACCGTCCAGAGATGGAGAATTTCCTTGGTCGCTGTAACAAAAGTTTCATCAAACTGGCTAGTCTCACCAGTTTCTTTCCAAAGGAGGTAAGCCAACTGCAAGGGGTAGCAAAGCGAATCCACTTCATACTTACGTTCCCAAATCCAGCCATTGAGGTCTGTATGGTCTGTCTCGTGGTGGCCTTTCCAGTTCTCCTCAATGTTGAAAGAATTGGCATAGGGATCTTTGAGAATCAAAGTCATCTGACGTTTGACCAAACCAGCAATGGTCTTACGCAAACGAGGATCTCTTTTAGCCACATGAAGGTATGGTCTCAGCTGAGCAGTCGAGTCCCGAAGCCACATAGCTGGGATATCTCCAGTCAGTACAAAAGTTGAGCCGTCTTCTAAAATCTCAACTGTATTGTCTAAAGTGTCTGTGTAACAACGTTCAAAGACATCCACCCATTCAGGATGATCTTTAGCACGCTCTGCTACCTCATCTAGCCACTCTCTGACAATTTCTTTTGAATATACCATAAACTATTTTGCCTCTTTCAAACAAATTTTCATTTTCAGTATATAGCTTTTAGTCCAGAAAATATATACACAAATGTTAGTCATTATTCTACAAAATTGTTATATTTTGAAGTCATTTTCTAAAAGTATCCTTTTTCTGATATAATGTAGAAAACTACTGAAGGAAACCACTATGAAACCGATACTTGAAACCATTGATACCCGCTTTGGCACAGCTAGCAAGCACGCCTTTTCACAAGGAAACACCCTACCCTACACAGGTGTTCCTTTTGGGATGAATTACTTTGTTCCACAAACTAGTGACCAGGAAGGGTCTTGGTTTTTTGATCCCCATCTTCCCATCTTTCAGGGTATTCGACTAACCCATCAGCCTAGCCCTTGGATTGGCGATTATTCTTGGTTGCTACTGACTCCTGTTACAGGAGAAATCAGTGGCGACACCCTCTTCCATCGTCAGTCTTCTTATAACCTTGATCGTGCTATTTTCAATCCCCATTATCTCAGAATTTTTTCTGAGCGTTATCAGATTGAAACCCAACTCACACCTACTTGCTATGGGGCTTCTATTCAACTAAGACAGATACAAGGCAAGAAGCTCTCACTCTATCTGCATGCAGCTGATGATTTATCATTAGAGCAAGTAGATGAGCGTACTGTCAGCCTTGGTCAAAGCGGATTAACCGAAACCAACAAAAGTCCCCTCGTCATGTTTACTGCTCTCGCATTCTCTACGGATATTCTATCTATCAATCAAGTGGGGCAAGACTGGCGTATCGACTTGGCTGGAGCAGAAGCTCTGGTTCAACTAGCTACTTCTTTTATTTCTAAAGAACAGGCCCTCTTTAATCTGCCTAGAAAAGACTTTGAAGAAACGAAGTCAGAGGCTAAAGCAAGTTGGGAAGACCTTCTAGGCCGTTTTGATGTCGTGGAAACTGGCTCTGTAGACCGAACATTTTTTGATCACTGTCTTTATAGACTCTTTCTTTTCCCACAAACCTTCTATGAGGTAAATGAGCAAGGCGAGACTATTCATATAGACCTTGCTTCAGGAACTATCAAACCAGGTCTTCTCTTTACCAATAATGGTTTTTGGGATACCTTCCGCACTTCATTCCCACTCTTTGCCTTGATTATTCCAGAGCACTATCGTCAGTTTCTTGAAGGTTTCCTCAATAGCTATAGAGATACCGGATATCTCCCTAAGTGGCTGGCTCCTGACGAAAGAGGAATGATGCCTGGGACTTTGATTGATGGCCTTCTTGCAGATAGTGCCTGCAAGGATATGGCACCTGAGTTTGAAGAAGAATTTCTCAAAGCCATGATTGAAACTGCTACTAAGGCAGATCCAAAAGCTATCAACGGGCGACACGGCCTAAGCCAATACCAAGAACTGGGCTATTTATCCACAGACTACCACGAAAGTGTCAGTCATACGCTAGATTATGCCTACAGCGATTTTTGTATCTCTACTTGTGCAGAAAAATTAGGTCAAGAAGAACTGGCTCAAACCTATGCTCAATATTCTAAAAACTATCAAAACCTCTTTGACTCTGAGACGGGGTACATGAGGGCGCGTGATGTAGATGGCAACTTCCGTCCTGACTTTTCTCCCTATAGTTGGGGTCTTGACTACGCTGAGTGTTCAGCTATTCAAGCCAGTCTCGGTGTCTTACACGATATTTCTGGACTTAGCCAACTAATGGGTGGAAAAGAAGCCTTTAGTAACTATCTTTTAAAAGCTTGTCAAAGTCTCCCGCTTTTTGAAACGACGGGCTATGGTTATGAAATCCATGAGATGAGCGAAATGGCAACAGCACCATTTGGTCAACTAGCCATTTCCAACCAACCAAGCTTCCACATCCCTTATCTGTTCCGCTACAGTAATTATCCCCAATATACTAGTCTCTTAATCAAGACCCTCCGTCAAAAAGCCTTCCGAGCTAGCTGGGATGCTTATCCAGGAGATGAGGATAATGGTAGTCTTTCGGCTTGGTATGTCTGGTCTGCTCTCGGACTTTACCCAACCTGCCCAGGAAAAGCAAGTTATGATCTTGGAATTCCACTCTTTGACCACCTTCGTGTCTATCTGGCAGAAAAAAATCAGTGGTTGGGTGTTCGTACTCAACAAAATCATGAACACTTCCACTTTGTCCAAGACTGTCAACTGGACGGGAAAGACAAACAAAGCATCAGCCATCAGGAATTGCTCAATGCTAAGACACTTGACTTTACCCTCAGCTGGTTACCGAAGCATTAATAACCTAACCCCTTTGTCAGATGCAAAGGGGTCTTCTTATCCATATAAAGTTATCCACAAACTGTGAATAACCTTCAACCTTTCTTCGGAAAAGATTTTCAAGTTTTTCCAAAATATCTTTCCAATCCAAGTTCATAGGATGTACAAGAGAATAGAGTCTATAAACCCTGTCCTAACAAGGTTTATAAAAGATTGATTTGTTTCCTATTCTGTAAATTTCGTCTCTCTTTTTCCTATTAGAATTATAAAGAGACAGTTATTGTTTTCACCTCAAGTTATCCACAGGTTGTGGATAATCTTTTTCTAAACCAACAAGCCTTATTCCCTATCTGTTAGCTAGCTTTTACTTTTTTTATAGTAAATTTCAAATTTTGTTAGGCGCTTTCAAAAAAACATGATATACTAAAAATATTAGAAAAGGAGACATTATGAAAAAAGATCAACACCAACTTAATTGGCTGATGGTTTCGCTGATTGCTTTCAACATGGTTTGGGGGCTAGGAAACGTCGTCAACAACTATTCTCAACAGGGGATTTCAGTAGTCGTATCTTGGGTTTTAATCCTCGCACTCTACTTTATCCCATATTCACTCATCGTCGGACAACTAGGTTCTACCTTCAAGGAAAGCGGAAGCGGTGTTAGTGACTGGGTTGAAAAAACATCAACCAAACGCCTCGCCTACTTTGCCGCTTGGACCTACTGGGTTGTGCATATCCCTTATCTTGCACAAAAACCTCAAGGAATCCTGATTCCGCTTGGATGGAGCCTTGCAAGGGTAATGGACAATTTCTAAAACAAATCGACATCCACTTGATTGTTATTCTCTGCTTGCTAATCTTTGGACTTTTTCCTCTACCTTTCTACAAAAAGGATTGACAACTCTAAAAGTCATCGGTAGCTTGGCAGGAAGTGCCATGTTGATTATGTCTTTACTCTTTGTGCTTTTTGGCTGTCGGTCTGCCTTTCATTAAAGCCAGACATCCAGTTTGCGACACCGCACATGGATCAACTGAGCACCTACATTCCAAACTTTGATTTTTTTCTTATTTTACAACAATCTCACTACTGGTCTTTGCAGTTGGTGGTTGTGAAAAAAATTTCCCCTTATGTGAATCAGACTCGCAATCCCTGCAAAAAGAATTTCCAAAAGGTATGATTGTCATGGCCATCATGGTAGGACTCTCTGCTATCCTTGGTTCAGTTGCCATGGGAATGCTATTTGATGGTAATAACATCCCTGAAGACCTCATGCGTAATGGTGCTTATCAAGCCTTCCAAATGTTAGGAAATTCTTGGGGAGTTGGAAATCTTTTCGTTGTGATTTACGCTCTTACAAATATGGTCGGACAAATCGCGGCACTTGCCTTCTCTATTGACGCACCATTACAAATCCTACTCAATAACGCTGATGAAAACTACATCCCAAGCTGGCTTCGTAAACGTACTGAAAAAGGTGTCCTCATTAACGGCTACCTCCTTACAGGTGTCCTCGTTAGCCTTATCATCATCCTTCCAATTTTTGGTATCCAAGAAATTGACGGACTTGTAAAATGGATGACCAACCTCAATTCTATCGTAATGCCTATGCGTTATCTCTGGGTATTCCTTGCCTATATGATGCTCAACCGTGCTTGGAAAACATACAAAAATGCGGAATACAAGTTTGTTAACAATCCTAAGCTTGGCTTTGTGATCGGTACTTGGTGCTTCCTCTTCACTGCCTTTGCTTGTATCCTAGGTATGGTTCCAAAAATTAGCTATGCTGAGAATCCAACTGCTTGGCAATTCTCTCTTCTTACAAACATCTTGACCCCAATTATTCTGATTGGTTTAGGTGTTATTCTACCAATCCTTGCAAAAAAAGAACAAAAGAAACAAATCAAATAAATCCTACTATTAGCTAGATAGTTTCACTTTTGTCTTTTCCTGAAAGAAAAATCCCTTTGAACAGTAGCGTTCAAGGGGATTTCTTTTTATCTAATAGTCTATTTTTTATTTGGCCTCATACCAAGTCACGCCTTCATTTTCATCAGCAATCAGTGGCACACTGAGTTGAATGGCTTCTTCCATGGTTTGTTTGACAAGTTTTTTAATAGCTACCAATTCTGACTTAGGCACTTCAAGAACAATTTCATCGTGTACTTGTAACAGCATCTTAGTTTGATAACCATCTGCTAGCAAGGCTTTATCTAGCTGAATCATGGCGATTTTGAGAATATCTGCAGCCGATCCTTGGATAGGTGAGTTGATAGCTGTACGTTCCGCAAAACCACGAATGTTAAAGTTACGCGAATTGATATCTGGCAACTCACGACGACGTTTGAAGAGAGTCTCTACATAACCCTTATCACGCGCCTCACGAACGACTTCATCCATGTAGTTTTTGATTCCTGGGAAGCGTTCAAAATAGGTTTCAATGTAAGCCTTAGCCTCTTTACGGCTGATACCTAGGTTATTGGATAAACCAAAGTCTGAAATTCCGTAAACCACTCCAAAGTTGACGGCCTTGGCATTACGACGGTCGTTTGGAGTCACATCCTCAGGACGTTCAATTCCAAAGACACGCATGGCTGTCGAGGTATGGATATCAGCTCCCTCTTGGAAAGCCTTGATTAAATGCTCATCTTTAGAGATATGCGCCAAAACGCGCAATTCAATCTGTGAATAGTCAGAGCTGAGAAGGACACTATCCTCCCACTCTGGCACGAAAGCCTTACGAATGAGGCGACCTTGTTCCAAGCGCACAGGAATATTTTGCAAGTTTGGATCCACACTAGACAGACGCCCTGTCTGAGTCAAATCCTGCACATAGCGCGTGTGAATCTTGCCATCCGCTAAAATCCAATCCTGCAAACCAATCACATAAGTCGATTGAATCTTAGCAATCTGACGATAATCTAAAATTTTCTTGACGATTGGGGCAATAGGAGCTAAGCGCTCTAACACATCCACTGCTGTTGAGTAACCTGTCTTGGTTTTCTTGGTGTATTCTATAGGGAGACCTAGCTTTTCAAAAAGTAGTTCTCCTAACTGCTTAGGCGAGTTGATGTTAAATTCCTCACCAGCCAATTCATAAATCTCTTGAGTTAGCTTTTCAATGACAAGCTCATTTTCAGCTTGCATCTCGAGTAGAGTTTCTTTTTTAACCTTAATCCCAGCGATTTCCATCTTAGCAAGAACAAAGGCCAGAGGTTGCTCCATGTCATAGAGAAGGTCTAATTGCCCGTTTTCACTTAACTTTTCAAGCAATACAAGCTCTGTCTCAACCAGCACAGCAACCTTGCGAGCCAAGTGTTCCAAGAAGGTATCTCTCTCAGGGATAGCTTTCTTGACACCCTTACCATAGAAGGTTTCATCATCGACTAGGTAAGTTTGACCATAGAGACTAGCAATGGTTGAAATTTCATTATTCTCTACTGTAGAGAGAAGGTATTTGGCCAAGCGACTGTCAAAAGCAGGAGCCTGCAAGTCCAAACCAAAGCGATTTAAGAGAACTTTAGCTTTCTTAAAGTCATATACTTTCAGAGGTGTTTTTTCTAGAAAATCCTTAAGAATCGGATCCTGCAGAAGTTCCAGCTTATCTGTAGCATAGAGCTTGTCTCCGCATGACCAGGCAAAACCAATCAAGTCATCTGTATGGTAGTTTTCACCAAAAAGTTCAAAGTGGAAGATAGAGTCGGCACTCAGCATGTCTTCACTCACTTTGTCCACCACGGTGAAATTCAAAGTCTCAGCTTGGTTAGTCTGAGAAGCATTCAAAGCCTGCTTGAGTTGTTTAAAGCCCATCTCATCGTAGAATTTCCCAAGGTTTTCCACATTTGGCCCACTATAGACCAAATCATCCAGACCTATCTCGATTGGCACTTTCGTGTCGATGGTAGCTAGTGTTTTAGACAGAAAGGCTTGTTCCTTGTCATTGACAAGATTTTCCTTCATCTTGGAAGCCTTCATGCCATCGATATTTTCATAAATACCTTCCAGCGATCCGTGTTCTAACAAGAGCTTGATCCCAGTCTTTTCACCAATCTTGGTCACCCCAGGGATATTATCAGACTTATCCCCCATAAGGGCCTTAAGATCAATAAACTGAGCTGGTGTGATTCCCATCTTTTCCATGAGATATTCTGGTGTAAAGGCCTCAAACTCAGCCACACCTTTCTTAGAAATCTCAACCACTGTATGTTCATCCGTCAGCTGAATCAAGTCCTTGTCTCCGCTGACAATGGTCACATCAAAAGAATCCTTTTCAGCCAAGCGACCAAGAGTTCCAATGATATCATCCGCCTCATACTGGGCTAATTCATAGTGGCGAATCCCAAGATGGTCTAGCAACTCACGAATGAAGGGAAATTGCTCACGAAACTCATCTGGAGTCTTAGCACGACCACCCTTATAATCAGCATACATCTCTGTACGGAAAGTCGTTTTCCCCGCATCAAAAGCAACCAAAATATGACTCGGTTGGACACGCTCCAGTAGGTGATTTAGCATCAGATGAAATCCGTAGATTGCATTGGTATGTAGTCCATTGTCATTTTTAAAACGATCCAGTTGCTGGTAAAGTGCAAAAAATGCTCGGAAAGCAACTGAAGATCCATCAATCAATAATAATTTTTTCTTGTCCATACACCCATTATAAAGGAAAGCAGGGAAAAATACCATTGCTAAGAGTTAGATTATCGGTCAAGGCTTATTGGGATGTTTTTTCAACTCGCGCACCATTGCTATCAACTTGGAAACCATCGATAGTCGTATCTACTGCCAATTCTCCAGATGCGTTCACGTAATAATATTTCCCTGAAACCTGGAACCACTGACTAGCTTTCATAGCACCCGAGCTTTCGAGATAATACCAAATGCCCTTATCCTTCAACCATCCTGTCTGCATTTCTCCAGATGATTTCAAGTAGTACCACTTGGAACCGTCTTTTAGCCAACCTGTTCTCATTGAACCATTAGTTTGGAAATAGTACCAACTGCCGTTTATCTTTTTCCAACCAAGAGCGACTTTCCCATTTTCATAGTAGTACCAAGTTGTCCCCTGTTTTTCCCATCCATTCTTAGAGTTGCTGTTTTAGTTAAGCTGGACATATCTTCTGATTTACCAGTTCGGGATAGATAACTAATCCATTTATAACCATCTTTTTCAAGAGTTTGATCGTAATGAACACTTTCTCCAGGATAGTAATAGTCAATAATCGCAGCCGCTTGTGATGGCTGGTTCATAATAGCAGCTTTTTCTGTAAAAACATGGGTTCCACTAGATACTAAAGTTGACTGATGATTTCCTGTGCTAGCCTGTCCGACATCTTTAAAATGAATGAAACCAGACATAGAGCTTGCCTTCACAAGTCTACGATTGTACTTCTCTCTAATGCCATAATTGTACTCCTCAATTTCAATCATATCACCAAAAACATTAGAAACCCATGCAACGTGGCCATAGTCTCCGCTTCCATCCCAAGCAATCGAACCAATTGTTGGAGTCTTGTCCACACGATAACCTTCTCGTTTAGCACGATAACCCCAATCCTTAGCATTCCCGTACGCAGCAGGCAACTCAAAACCATTGACACTACTTAAACGAAAGGCAGCGAAAGATGTACACTGTCTGGAGTATAGACGCCATTTATCAATTTCTTGACTTCCATTTTTATAATAATAGGGATAATCATCTCCTCGTGCCAGTGAGCCATTGTTTGCCTGATTGGCATGAACAGCTCCTCCACCAAACAAAAAAGCACCTGCTAACAGTAGGGAAGCTGTCCCCACTGTCGTTCTCTTAAGAAAAGTTCCCTTTTTACTATATGTCATTCATTCTCCTTCGAATAGATAAATTTTTGAGGTTGACCTCATTTATATCATTCGAAAGAAAAAGAAAAAAGTGAGAAAACTCCCACTTTCAACCTTAATCCAAATAGTGAATCAAATTCTTTTCCGTTAAAATATCAGAATACGTGAAGGATTCAACATAGACGTTGGCCTGTTTGTCCCCTTCAACATCCCCAAATTCAACGATAAAGAGCGATGGATAGACTTCAATAAGTCTTCCTAGGCGATTCTTTTGGCGTTTACGACCATTTTCTAAGGTCATTTCAACGACTTGTCCTTCATGCGCCTTGATTTCTTCTTTAATTTTTTTCATCTTGGCTACATCTGTAAATGCATCTGTCATCTTTGTTCCTCTCTCTTCGAAATACTTGAAAACTTGTTATACTCTTTTTGAAAAATCAATTCTACCGTTCCACGTGCACCGCTACGGTTCTTCTCAATAATAACTTCTACTTTGTTATTTGGAAGACCTTCCTCTTCTTCGCCACCACGTTCATAATAGTCATCTCGATAGAGAAAGGCTACGATATCCGCATCCTGCTCGATAGATCCAGACTCACGAATATCTGATAGCACCGGTCTCTTATCTTGACGTTGCTCAACACTACGCGACAGCTGACTTAGTGCGATAACAGGCACCTTCAGTTCCTTGGCTAGAATTTTCAACTGACGTGAAATCTCTGAAACCTCTTGTTGACGGTTCTCACGACCAGTCCCTGTAATTAACTGCAGGTAGTCAATCAAGATCAATCCAAGATTGCCTGTTTCCTGAGACAATTTTCTGGCGCGTGAACGAATCTCCGTAATTCGAATTCCAGGGGTATCGTCAATATAGATACTTGATTTTGCTAGATTACCTTGAGCAATCGTATATTTGCGCCACTCTTCCTCAGTCAATTGCCCTGTACGGATAGAGTGAGACTCTACTAGTCCTTCGGCAGCCAACATACGGTCAACCAGACTCTCAGCACCCATCTCAAGCGAGAAAATTGCAACGGTCTTGTCTAGCTTGGTTCCAATATTTTGAGCAATATTCAAGGCAAAAGCAGTCTTACCAACCGCAGGACGAGCAGCAAGAATGATTAACTCCTCCTCGTGCAAACCAGTTGTCATATGATCCAAATCTTGATAACCAGTAGCAATCCCCGTAATATCCGACGTTTGTTGTGATCGAACTTCCAGATTCCCAAAATTAAGATTTAAAATGTCACGAATGTTTCTAAAACCACTACGATTTGCATTCTCACTGACATCGATCAAACCTTTTTCTGCTCTAGCAATGATTTCATCTGCAGGACTAGAGGCTTCATAAGCTTGGTTGACAGACTCTGTCAACTTGGCAATCAAACGACGAAGCGTGGCTTTCTCTGCTACAATTTTTGCATAGTATTCAGCGTTTGCAGAGGTTGGTACAGAGTTGATAATCTCAACAAGGTAGGACAAGCCACCAATATTTTGCAAATCACCTTGATCATCTAATATCGTACGAACAGTCGTTGCATCAATAGCTTCGCCTCGATCTGACAAATCAACCATGGCCTGAAAAATCAACCGGTGAGCATACTTAAAGAAGTCTCGAGAGTCAATATATTCTCGAACAAATACGAGTTTACTCTCATCGATAAATATAGCTCCCAATACAGATTGTTCTGCCAAAATATCCTGGGGCTGAACTCGTAGTTCCTCTACTTCTGCCATCAGACTTTCCTTCCTTTTACAAAATCATTACTCAAATCTAGCTTAGCCTTCTTTTACACGAAGATTGATGACGCTAGTTACATCCTGATAAATTTTTACCGGAACATCAATCAAACCAACTGCTCGAATTGGAGATTGAACTTGAATATGACGTTTATCAATTTTAATTCCAAATTGTTTTTGGAGCTCTTCCGCAATTTTCTTGCTAGTAATTGAACCAAAAGTTCTTCCATCTGGACCAACTTTTTCAACAAACTCAACAATTGTTTCTTCTGCTTCAAGTTTCGCCTTAATTTCTTGTGCTTCTGCAAGAAGTTGAGCATGTGCTTTTTCTTCAGATTTTTGCTTTCCCGCGCAACTCACCAATTGCTTGAGAAGTCGCTTCTTTAGCAAGGTTTTTTTCTTAATCAAAAAGATTTTGCGCATAACCTGTTGGCACTTTCCTTGATTTCGCCTTTTTTTCCCTTTGCCTTTTTACATCTGCTAAAAAAAGATTACTTTCATTCTTCTGTCTCCTTTTCTCTAATTTCATTAGAAATAACGGTTTTTTAGTTTATCACCTGCTTCTTGCAGAGTCATATCTGTCAGTCGGGCAGCTGCTAGGTTGAAGTGGCCTCCACCTCCCAACTCTTCCATAATCCGTTGCACATTGATCTTACTTCGACTTCGTGCAGAAATGGAAATATCCCCTTGGCTGTTTTTTTAGCAATGACAAAGCTAGCTTCAATACCTGACATAGCTAACATAGTATCAGCTGCTTTACTAATCACTACAATATCATACTCCTTATCATCCTTGGCCTGAGCTACAAGAATAGAAGGTTGTACGGCCTGTCCTTGCAAGATTAGCTCATTAACCAATCGATACTCTTCAAAGTCAGTCGCCGCAAGTTCTTGAATTACAATACTATCACTACCACGTGTTCTTAGATAACTTGCCACGTCAAAGGTTCGGCTAGTTACACGAGAGGTGAAATTCTTAGTATCCAGCATCATACCGCCCATAAGAACACTAGCTTGGATACGACTTAAGCGTGCTTTCTTAGAGTTTTGGAATTGAATTAACTCTGTTACAAGCTCGCTCGCGCTACTTGCTCCACTCTCGATATAGGTGATAGCAGCATTATCCGGAAAATCCTGATCTCGTCTATGGTGGTCAATAATGATGGTTTGTGTAAACAAATCATAAAACTCTTTTGACAAGGTTAAAGCTGTCTTAGAGTGGTCGACCATCACTAGCAAGGAACGATTAGTGACCATTCCCATAGCTTGAGTTAGAGGGATGAGTTTTGTTACTCCCTCATTCTCTAAGAATTGAATGGCACGATGAATGTCCGGAGACATTTGTTCTGCATCATAGACCACATAACTTTCATCCAAGACGTTACTCGAGAACAATTGCATACCAACAGCAGAGCCTAAAGCATCCATGTCTAAGTTTTTATGACCAACCACGAAGACATGGTCAACACTTCTCAACTTTTCAGAGATTGCCGTCATCATTGCTCTTGTACGTGTTCTTGTTCGCTTAATAGAAGCTGCAGAGCCACCACCAAAATAAATTGGATTTTTCGTCTCATCATTTTCTTTTACAACGACCTGGTCTCCACCTCGAACTTCTGCAAGGTTGAGATTTGATAAAGCAATTTTACCAATACCCTCATGATCGCCATCACCGTATGACAAGCCCATACTCATGGTTAAGGCTAAATCTCTCTGCTTAGCTTCTTCACGGAAGGTATCAATTACAGAAAATTTATCCTGCATCAACTGCTCTAATACCGTATAGTCGGTAAATAAGTAGAAACGATCCATGGTCACTCTACGAGAAAACATCTGATGTTTTCCGGTAAACTCTGCGACAAAATTCGCAACAAAACTATTAATGTGACTGATGTCAGATTCAGATGTTTCGTCCTCTAAATCATCATAATTATCTACCGAAATAATACCAATAACAGGGCGACTTGTAACCAATTCTACTGTGGCTTCGTACTCTCCAGAAACGTCAAAAAAGTAGAGCACACCAGAATTTCTATCTAGATGTACCGCATAACGTTTTTCTCCCACATTTGCATAAATTCCAGGAGAAGATATGGATGTTTTTATAATTTCTTGAACTTGAGGAAGGTCAATTTCTCCATCTTCCGTTGTCAACATTAACTCTGCGTAGGGATTGAACCACTCAATCTCACTACTTTCCATGTTTAGTTTGACAACTCCAACCGGCATCTGTTCTAAGAGTGAACTTAAACTATCTTCCGCCTGATGGTTTACGTATTGGATTTGTTCAATTTCTGTTTTTTGATAAGATTTCTTCTGAAAATAAAATAGCAAAAGAAATGCCACCATTAAGAAAAATAAGCATGCTATTGTGACTAGGTTATTTTGAAGAAAAATAACCAATACAGTCATGATTATAAAGGCAATCCCAACAAATAAGTATATAAAAAAGGGATTCATTTCATTTTTTTTCATTACAAACCTCTTGCGCAATATTATACCATATTTGCACTGAAAAAGCGACCTTTAAAGAAGGAATAGCACTTGTGCTCAAATGTAGTATTCATGAACACAAAAGGTGGTTTACACTAGTGTAAACCACCTTTTTAATCTAAGCATATTAATATTATGATTCTTTTCACTTCAAGAAGACCAATATCTCCATCTTCGCGTCGATAAATGACATTTGTTGTTTCATCTTCAACATCGATATAAATGAAGAAATCATGGCCCAATAAGTCCATCTGAAGAAGTGCTTCTTCAAGGTCCATTGGTTTTAAATCAATTTGTTTTGAACGAACAACTTTAGGTTGAGCAGCATCTGTCTCTTCTACCAAGGCATCTGTAAATAGTTGGCTAGTAGAAACTTTATTTCTGTTCTTACGTTCAATTTTAGTTTTATTTTTACGGATTTGACGTTCAATCTTATCTGTCACCAAATCAATAGATCCATACATATCTTGAGAAACGTCTTCTGCACGAAGAGTTATAGACCCAAGCGGAATTGTTACTTCTACCTTAGCAGTCTTTTCACGATACACTTTCAAATTGACACGCGCATCTAATTCTTGATCTGCTTGGAAGTATTTTTCGATCTTTTCGAGTTTAGAAACTACATAATCACGAATTGCTTCAGTTACTTCTAGGTTTTCACCACGGATACTATATTTAATCATATAAGTACCTTCTTTCTAAACATATTTGTTTTTCTACATTTATTATAACGCTTTCATAATCTTTTTGCAATCTTTTTCCTCATCTTACGAGGGAAAAATGTTTTAACCTCTTCTGCTCCTGCATTCTCTAGCATACTCTTGACACGGTTAACAGTCGCTCCTGTCGTATAAATATCATCAATCAATAGAATCTTCTTTGGAATCCTACTGTCTTCTTTAATAAAAAACGGAAGTTCCGTGGCCAAGCGCTCTGAACGATTTTTAGAAGAACTTGCTTTTCTCTTCTCTTTTCCCTAATACATCCAGATGGGAAAGTCCTGTCGCTTCTATTAGGCCTTCAACCTGATTAAAACCTCTTTTTGCATACCTCTCAGGGCTTAACGGTATTAAAATAAAATGATAATCCTTGTACTTTTTTAAATTCTCATTTAAAATCATTGCAAAAACTTTTCGGAGAATATAATCGCCATCAAATTTGTAACGATTAAAGAAGTCTTTCATGGCTTGATTATAACTAAAAATCGCTTCATGGCTTACTTCAATCCCTTCTTTACACCAAAGTTGACAATCTTGACACAAATTTGACACTCCTTTTTTATGACAATTTGGACAATGTTCTTCCCCAATCATTTCAAAACTTGAGAAACAAGCTAAACAAAGTGAATCCTCCTCCTTTTTCAACAAAAGAAGACTGCTAAAAGTTAGCCTGCTTTTCAAATGCTGTCCACATAGTAAACAAGTCATAAGCTAGCCTCCTTGTTCATCAGTTTAATTTCCTTTATAGCATTCTTAATCGAACGATTTAATCCATTATGAAAGAAAATTAGATCTCCTGTAGGTCTATCCATGCTGCGACCTACACGTCCTCCAATTTGAATGAGGCTTGATTTTGTAAAAAGACGATGGTTTGCTTCTACGACACAGACATCAACACAAGGGAAGGTAACTCCGCGCTCCAATATTGTTGTGCTTATCAATATGGTCAATTCCCTATCCCTAAAGCTTGAACTTGCTCTAATCTATCTTCAGTAACTGAGGATACGAAACCAATTTTCTCATCTGGAAGTTTCTCTTGTAAGATTTCCTTCAACTTTTCTCCCTTTGTAATTTCTGATGCAAATATTAGTAAGGGGTAGCCAGTTCTTCTCTGGTTTTCAACATATCTTTTTAGCTTTGGTGGTAGGCGAAACTCATCCAAACATTTATCCAGATCAGATAGCCAAACGGGTTTTGGAATAATTAAAGGATTTCCATGGAATCGCCTTGGCAGGCTTAGTCGTTTTAGCTCCCCTAAGCGAACCTTCTTATCCAACTCATCTGTAGAAGTTGCGGTGAGAAAAATTCTGAGTCCATTTTCCTTTACACAATTCTTTACAGCTTTGTAAAGCATCTTGTTGTCAACATAGGGGAATGCATCTACTTCATCTACTATTAGTAAATCAAAAGCGTGATAAAACTTTAATAATTGATGAGTTGTTGCAACAACTAGTGGTGTCCGAAAGTATGGTTCAGACTCACCATGCAGTAAAGCTATTTCGCAAGCAAAGTCATTCTGCAATCGCTTATACAATTCCAAACAAACATCTATCCGTGGACTTGCTAGACAAACTGCGCCACCATCATTAATAACTTTCGCAACAACTTTGATAAATCATCTCTGTCTTTCCCAGCGCCCAGTCACTGCATGAACTAAAGTCGGTTCCTGCTTCTCTACTGCTTGAAGTAAGCCCTCTGATACTTTCTCTTGAAATGGAGTCAATTGTCCCTTCCATTTAAGAACATCTTGTTTAGGAAAATCTTCTTGAGGGAAATAATATAAGGCCTGATCACTCCTAACTCGCTTCATCAACAAACATTCTCGGCAGTAATGAGCATTAATAGGTAGAGACCATTCATCTTGAATCATACTATCACATCGTTGACAGAAGAGTTTCCCCTTCTCTTTTCTCATGCTTGGCAGCTTCTCCGCCAGTTGTCGTTCTTCAGGGCTTAATTCTTGTTCTGTAAAAAGTCGACCAAGATAATTTGGATTTATTTTCATACTTCTTTATTCGTAAAATCTAGAACTTTAGACTATTTTTTAGTACAATAAAAATTATGGAATTTAGAACGATAAAAGAGGACGGACAAGTCCAAGAAGAAATCAAAAAATCACGCTTTATTTGTCATGCAAAACGTGTCTATAGTGAAGAAGAAGCTCGTGCCTTTATCACTGCTATCAAAAAAGAACACTATAAGGCTACCCACAACTGCTCTGCCTTTATTATCGGTGAACGTAGTGAAATCAAACGAACCAGTGATGATGGGGAGCCAAGTGGAACTGCTGGTGTACCCTATGCTAGGAGTTCTAGAAAATCACAATTTGACCAATGTCTGTGTAGTTGTTACCAGATATTTTGGTGGTATCAAACTGGGAGCAGGAGGTCTTATTCGCGCTTATGCAGGTAGTGTTGCCTTAGCTGTCAAAGAAATTGGAATTGTTGAAATTAAAGAACAAGCAGGGATTCAAATTCAAATGAGCTATGCTCAATATCAAGAATATGGAAATTTTCTTAAAGAACATAATCTTATGGAACTCGAAACCAACTTTACAGATCAAGTTGACACAATTATCTTTGTCGATAAAGAAGATAAAGAGGATACCAAAGCTGCCCTCATAGAATTTTTTAATGGGAAAGTTATCCTAACAGATCAAGGTTTACGAGAAGTTGAAGTCCCTGTAAACCTTGTGTAAAGCACTTTTAAATATCTTCCCTCAATTTTTAGGTTTACACTGACTATTTTTCTGATTGTTATAAAAAAATCCTATCGCTTCGATAGGATTTCTATATTTTACAAAAGTTTAAGATAGCGTTATACTAGAAGCATCTTATATAAAGAGGTGCTAACATGGCTATTTATAACAATATCACAGAACTTATCGGAAAAACACCGATTGTTAAATTGAATAACATTGTACCAGAAGGTGCAGCAGACGTTTACGTAAAACTAGAAGCTTTTAACCCAGGTTCATCCGTTAAAGACCGCATCGCTCTTAGTATGATTGAAAAAGCAGAACAAGAGGGTAAACTGAAACCAGGCTCTACTATTGTAGAAGCAACAAGCGGGAACACTGGTATCGGTCTTTCATGGGTTGGTGCTGCTAAAGGTTATAAAGTTGTCATCGTTATGCCTGAAACAATGAGTGTTGAACGTCGTAAAGATCATCCAAGCTTATGGTGCTGAACTAGTCCTCACTCCCTGGTAGTGAAGGAATGAAAGGTGCGATTGCAAAAGCGCAAGAAATTGCTGCTGAACGCGATGGTTTCCTACCATTACAGTTTAATAACCAAGCTAACCCAGAAGTTCACGAAGAACAACAGGAGCTGAAATTCTAGCTGATTTCGGAGCTGATGGTTTAGATGCCTTTGTTGCCGGTGTTGGTACTGGAGGAACTATTTCAGGTGTTTCTCATGCTCTTAAAACTGCTAATCCAGATATCAAAGTATATGCTGTTGAAGCAGATGAATCTGCTATCCTCTCAGGTGAAAAACCAGGACCTCACAAAATTCAAGGTATCTCTGCAGGATTCATCCCAGAAACACTTGATACAGAAGCTTATGATGGTATCGTTCGCGTGACATCAGACAATGCTCTTGCACTTGGTCGCGAAATTGGTGGAAAAGAAGGCTTTTTGGTAGGTATTTCTTCTGCCGCAGCTATCTATGCAGCAATCGAAGTTGCTAAAAAACTGGGGGCAGGTAAAAAAGTCCTTGCGCTTGCACCAGATAACGGAGAACGTTACCTATCTACAGCGCTCTATGAGTTCGAAGTCTAGTCTCCTAAATACACAAAGCCCTTTAACAAGGGCTTTGTAATTTTTTCTATAAGAAAGAGGAAGCAAATCTGCTTCCTCTTTTTATTATTAGTTATTCAAAGCCGCTGCCATTGTAGCTGCAACTTCAGCTTCAAAGTCATTTGCAGCTTTTTCGATACCTTCACCAACTTCAAAGCGAGCGAACTCAACTACTGAAGCGTTAACTGATTCAAGGTATGCTTCAACTGTCTTGCTGTCATCCATGATGTAGACTTGTGCAAGAAGTGTGTATGCTTGGTCAACTTTAGTGTTGTCAAGCATGAAGCGATCCATCTTACCTGGGATGATCTTATCCCAGATTTTTTCTGGTTTACCTTCTGCAGCCAATTCTGCTTTAATGTCAGCTTCAGCTTGAGCGATAACTTCATCAGTCAATTGTGCTTTTGATCCATACTTCAAGTGTGGAAGAGCTGGTTTGTTAACCATTGCACGGCTTTCATTATCTTGGTCGATTACGTGGTTCAATTGAGCCAACTCATCTTTAACAAATTGCTCATCCAATTCTTTGTATGAAAGAACTGTTGGTTTCATCGCAGCAATATGCATTGAGATTTGTTTAGCAAGTGCTTCGTCTCCACCTTCGATTACAGAGATAACACCGATACGTCCGCCGTTGTGTTGGTAAGCACCGAAGTGTTGTGCATCTGTTTTTTCAATCAAAGCAAAGCGACGGAATGAGATTTTTTCTCCGATAGTTGCTGTTGCAGACACATAAGCTGCTTCAAGAGTTTCACCTGAAGGCATTGTCAAAGCAAGAGCTTCTTCGTTGTTAGCTGGTTTTCCTTCAGCGATTACTTTTGCTGTTGCATTTACCAATTCAACGAATTGAGCGTTTTTCGCAACGAAGTCAGTTTCAGCATTTACTTCAACAACTGCTGCAACGTTACCGTCAACATAAACACCAGTCAAACCTTCTGCAGCAACACGGTCAGCTTTCTTAGCTGCTTTTAGCCATACCTTTTTCGCGAAGCAATTCAATCGCTTTTTCGATATCACCTTCAACTTCAACCAATGCTTTTTTAGCGTCCATGACACCAGCACCAGATTTTTCACGCAACTCTTTAACAAGTTTAGCTGTAATTTCTGCCATTTTGATTCTCCTATATTTTTTAAAAATAGGAGAGCCGGGCTAAGCCCCGCCCTCCTAGGTAATGATTACTTATTTGAATTAAGCGTTGTCGCCTTCTACAACTTCAACGATTTCTTCGATTGAGTCTGCTTGAGCTTCTGAAGCTGCAAATTCTGCTTCAACTGCTGCTACAGCATCTTCACCTTGGCGACCTTCGATGATAGCGTCTGCCAATTTAGCTGTGATCAACTTAACTGCGCGGATAGCGTCATCGTTAGCTGGGATGATTACATCGATATCATCTGGATCAGTGTTTGTGTCAACCATCGCTACAACTGGGATACCCAATTTTTTAGCTTCTTTAACAGCGATTTGCTCTTTATGTGGGTCAACTACGTACATTACATCTGGGATACGAGGCATGTCTTCGATACCACCCAAGAATTTTTCAAGACGTGCACGTTGTTTGTTAAGAAGTGCAACTTCTTTCTTAGGAAGAACGTCGAAGATTCCTTCTTCTTCCATACGTTTGATTTCTTTCAAACGAGCGATACGTTTTTGGATTGTTCCCCAGTTTGTAAGAGTTCCACCCAACCAACGGTGGTTGATGAAGTATTGACCTGCACGAACAGCTTCTTCTGCAACTGCATCAGCAGCTTGTTTCTTAGTACCAACAAACAATACAACTGCATCGTTAGCTGCAGCATCACGCATAAAGTCGTATGCTTGGTCAGCGTATTTTACAGTTTGTTGCAAGTCGATAACGTGGATTCCGTTACGCTCAGTGAAGATGTACTTAGCCATCTTAGGGTTCCAGCGACGAGTTTGGTGACCAAAGTGTACACCAGCCTCAAGAAGTTGTTTCATTGAAATTACTGCCATGAGTATTTCTCCTTTTTTTGTTTTTTTCCTCTTCTCGATTTCAACTTGCAAAACAACCCAAAGGCAACAGTTTCACAATTCATCAAGAATGAGTATTATCGTTCACACGACAAGTTACATTGTATCATAGTTGAGCCTTTTTTTCAAGCAATTTTGCTAGTTTATTTCCTTCATAACTAAACTTCCCAACTGAAATTTTAAAAAAATTTATCAACTTTAAATAAAAAACATCCCAACATAAATTGGTTACTGCTAAATGTGCAATAACCGCTTATGTTGAGACTCAGATAAATACAAAATATTTCGAGTTGATAACTTAAATGTTTTGATATGAAAAGAATCTACTTTATATTTTTATAGCAAGTATCATATCTTCATACTCTATGTTATCAAAAAAACAATTACTTAAAGATTAAACTTGCCAATAAGTCTTTTGACCTTTCTACTTGCTACTTCGAAGTTTCTTACGGATTTTTATAGGCTATATTAAACAAGAAAGTACAATGAGCTAGTTGGGATAATTAAACTCACCAGCAAATTCCTCGATAGTAGGGATTAAACTTAGATTTAAAATTAAATAATCCCACCCTCTAAATTATTTTTCAATTCCTCCCATATTATGAGTCTCTGCTCCACGTTCAAAAGAATGTTGGGCAGTCTCAAACCATGTAGGAATAGCAGGTTGATAATGTCTAAATTCCTCATTCATTCCAGCATATAAGTTCTCAGAAGTTTTCCCAAATTCGATGGTCAAAGTTCCAGACAATGGAACGACACTATCCCCTCTATCAATATGGCTTTTAAGAAAAGAAATCTCTTCCTCTAATCGTTTTCTCTCTTGCTGATTATCTTTTACTTTGCCTTCTTTCGTTTTATCTGTAAACTTCTGCGCTATTTTTAGATTCTTTTCGAGTTGCTGCTCAACTTCTTTCAGTCTATTAGGTAAATCTAAATAGCTCAGTGTGATGAAGGAGTGATCAGGATAAGTATTCAGTAACTTCTGGTAATAATCTTTGCCTCGTAAGCTGATATTCTTACGAGACTCTGTTTTCTTCATTAAAAATGAAAATTCATCTAATAAATCAAGTCCACCAAATTTCACTTCCAATCCTTTATTTCTTGCAGTTCGGATTGCCTGTCTAGTAGACTTGGATAGTTGATCCAGCGAGAAGTTTTCTTTATGAATATTAGCTTGAAAACGAGGTTGTATGTTTTCTGCCATATCCTTTGTTAAGCCTGTCCAATGAACTTTATTTTTTTGCAATTCCTCAACTATTTCAAAAGTTTTAGAATTTTGGATATTTTCTTGGTCGATAAGACCTCGACTGATAAAAAGACTTGGGTCAAATTTAACCATTATTGCATGGCTTTTTTTAGCAAGTTTTTTCAATGTTAAAAGAACAAATTTTAGAAGTTCTTTATCTTCATAATCAATAACTGGTCCTCTTGGAATATAGAACATGGAGAATCCTAATGGAAGAGGCTGAATTAAGATATTCGCTACTCCAACTAGTTGATTCTCTTTATAAAATCCAACTCTCTCATTTCCCCAAGTATCCTTTATCTTGGCCCAATCACTACTCTGCAATAAATTTCCTTGAGGATGATTTTCTAAAAATAAATCCCACTCTTGAACATCAACATTTCATTTTTATAAGTAAACATAACTCCAACACCGACTCTCTTAAAAACATATTTTTTTAGTTAACATACTACTATCGTACTAAATATCATACGTTTTCATTTCTATCTTTAACTAAACTATTAGAAGAATAGAAAATAAGTTCAAGTAATTATATAATGAAATTTATTTTTCAGCACTATACAAAGGGTGAGATTAATAAAATCTCACCCTAAATTTAGTAATAATCAGTATGTTAGTTTGGATAAATGTATCTTACTGTACCACGTGATGCTGTAGGATTAAACCATCCACGATAATTTCCAATTGGTTGAGTTCCACTACCATCATAGTTACATTCTGAAACTTGAATGCGAGTTGATGATTCAAACAGCTGTAACAACTGCTACGTGTCCATATCCTCCATCATTCCCAACATGCAATTGCTCCAACTTGTGGTTGTAGAACCAGTACGGAAATCCTGCTGCCGCTGCACTTGTAGCCCACTGACGCTCATTACCCCAGTAATCTCCAGCCCATGGTGCTAAAGTTTTTAGCTCCCCATGTACATTGACCTACTGGATAACTTGAAGCGTTTGTACTATATGTAGGACGTTGGCTTACAGGAGTTGGTGCAGGTGTGTAACTTGAGTCATCATATGATGAAGAGCTTGAAGTTGCTTGTACTTGTGCAGCAAAAGTTGTATTTGCTGAAGCAGCAACTGTTTGTTGTTGACTTGCTTGTTTAGCTTTATAAGCTGCTTCTGCTTCTGCTGCTGCTTTGGCTTCTGCCTCCGCTGCTGCTTTTTTCTCTAACAAGCTAGCTTTTTCATTTTCTGCTGTAGCTTTTTCAGCTGCAAGATTTAACTCAGCTACTTTCAATTCTGCTTGTTTTGTTGTCAAAGCTTGAGCATCATCAGCAAGTGTTTGTTGGTTAGCAATAACTGTATTGATTGCTTCGTTGTTTGCAACTTGTTTTTCAGAAATAGCTTTCTTATCTTCTTTTTGTTGTTGCAACATTTTATTGTTTGCTGATACGATTTCACTCATAGCTGCTACACGAGAAATAGCTTCTGTGATTGAGTCAGAGTTAATAATCGTATTGATGTAACTTGTAGCAGTTCCGTTCGTTTGTGCACTACGAGCTTGGTTTTCAAGTGATTCATTACGCGCTACGATATTTTTTGAAAGCTCTGCGATTTCTCCTTCAAGTTTTTTAGATTCTTCTTGAAGTTTTTCGTTTTCAGATTGTAATTTTTCTTGCTCTGATTGAATAGCTGAAACTTTAGTTTGAATTTCGTCTACTTGTTTTTGAGCTTCTTTCTGTTGAGCTGTCAAGTTACTAATTTTACTATCTTGAGCAGCAATCTTTTCATCTGTTGTATTTGCTTTAACACTTGAAAGAACAGCTCCTTGTGAGACCAATACTGTACTTAACAAAAGTGATGCTAGGATTTTTTTCTTCATAAGTGTAAATACTCCTTCTTTTAAGACAATACTAGTATATCAAAAAAAGGCCTAATAAATATTACGCCTTTATTACAGTTTTGTTTCTTTCTTATAGATATATTTTTTCAAAAATAAACTGGAAAACTAACATCCATAGACAGTTTAATATCATTGATGGAACTAGACCATAAACGATAAAAACTGTTATACTTTCAGCAGTTAATCCAATCATTTGTGCTAGAAGAAAACTACCAAATTCAAAAGAGAAAGTCATCATTAAAATAGCTAATAGTCTAGTCCATCTATTTGATAAAATGACCGCATTATTTTTATAAATGATTGCACCAATAATTACGAAAAGAAGACTAGCAATCCCTACTAAATGGAAAAAATAAATATCGTATATAAGACCAATAAATAAGCAATAAACTAAAAATAGATACTCTGATACTTCAATAGTTTCAAACAACAAGAAGATGAAGATAAAGTGGCTCACAATTTGAAAATGTGGAAAAAAACTATTTACAAATTGCCCTAAATGACTGTCTATTAAGACAACTATAGGCAAGAGTAAAAACATCCCTATCTGCTTCAACAGTCTCATGATGGATTCCCCACTAACTCTACGACTTTTGAGATTCATTGGATCAGACATGGAGTTTGACTAACACTTCTCTTGTCAGATAGTCATTGCTATGGGTCACTGATTCAACCTCACCCTACTGGAATATCTGTAGCATTAAAATTACCAAGACCACCAGTTACTACCTTGTCTCCTTGACTGATATCACTACTACTATTTAACTGGCTAATTTTAAGCAAATCTTTTTCTTTGTCGTACCCAATGATAATGCCGTATATACTAGTAGAACCGTGCTGGATTTTAACGGAGATTTTCTCCGTATTTTCAGCATTAGTCAATAAGTTGATTACAGTTGAATTATCTTCAACCTTTCCCACGCTTCCAATCAGTCCTCCACCAGCTATAACAAGCATATTGCTTGTCACACCTTGTTGAGAACCTGCATCAATTGTTAACTCTTGTTTCCAGGTTGCAGGAATTCTCATGATCACGTCAGAGGCAATCAACTTGGTTGCATTCAATTTTGATTTCATATCCAGTAACTGACGTAGTTGCTCATTTTCTTCTTTCAGACTGTCTGCTTCATTCGTTTCCTTCTTCATCTGATAGAGTTCTTTTTTGAGAGTTTCATTCTCGTTATAGGTTCTGGTTAAACGACCTAAATCAGATTTTACGGAAGAAAGCCATTGAAAAGGCTTTTGCACTATTCTATCGACTAATGAAATTCCATCTCCAGCTTTTGTCACAACTGCACTTGATTGTGTTGTCACTAAAAAAACGGATACTACTAATACAACGACAAATAGAACAATGATATATTTTGATTTTTTAAAACGGTTCATACCTCTACCCTATCTCATTCTACACTTCACTTTAGGATTTCAATAAAAATAGAATGCCACCCAATACACATACAAAGTAATAGGGCTACACTATCTTTATTCATCCATTTTAACTGTCGATACTGACTACGTCCATTCCCGCCTTGATAACCTCTAGCTTCCATGGCTGTAGCAAGAGAATCCGCTCTTTTCAAACTCGTAGCAAACAAAGGAATCAAAATAGGAATCATAGCCTTAACCTTTTGGATTACATTTCCTTCTCCAAAATCAACACCACGCGCCTTTTGAGCATTCATAATACGAATAGTATCATCCATCAAGGTTGGTACAAAGCGCAAACTCATAGACAACATGAGCCCAATCTCATGAACTGGAACCTTAAATCTTTTTAAAGGTCCAAGCAAGGATTCAACTGCTGTTGCTAAACTCAATGGCATAGTTGTCAAGGTTAGCAAGGTTGAGAAAAAGATAATCAACACAAAGCGACAAAAAATGATCCCAGCCTGCTCAATACCATAGCTTGTGATTTTTATAAACCCCATCTCGAACAAGACTTGACCACCAGAAATAAAGAACAGTTGAAAAAGGGTTGTAAAAGCAATCAGAAAAAACATAGACCGCAAACCTTTTATAAAAAAAGATAAGGGAACTTCTGATAAAACGACAAATATGCCTGTTGCAATGAAGAGTATGAGATTTGTAATTGGATTATTGGCCCAAAAAGCGATGATGATCAATAAAATCATTGCTACTAACTTACTACGAGGATCTAGACGATGAATAATCGAATTTCCTGGTATGTATCGACCTAAAATCATATTATCCATTGATAAACTCCTTAAACTCCTCTATCGTTATCGGCATTTGTTTAAAAGAAATTCCTCTGTCAGCTAGCCTTTGAGCAAATCGTGTGATTTTAGGAACACCCAATTGGATTTTTTCCATAAATTCGACATTTTGAAAGACAAGACTTGGTTTCCCACCCTTAACTAACTTTCCTTTTTCCATCACATAAACTTGGTCAGCAAATTCGGCCACATCATCCATAAGGTGAGTTACTAAAACAATTGTAATGCCATCTTGATGAAGCTTTTTAAACAAGGTCATCAACTCTTTTCGACCAATTGGATCCAAACCAGCTGTTGGCTCGTCTAAGACCAAAATACTAGGCTCCATTGCCAAAATTCCAGCAATAGCAACCCGTCTCATTTGTCCACCTGAGAGTTCAAATGGACTTCGTTCAAAGAGTGATTCATCAATTCCCTACTAAAGCTAGTTTTTCACGCGCAATAGCTTCTGCCTCTTCTACAGAAACTCCAAAATTTTGAGGGCCAAAAGCCACATCTTTTAAGACAGTTTCCTCAAAAATTTGATTTCTCTAGCAAACTGAAAAACCAAGCCCAACTTGTTTGCGAATTTGACGAATTTGCTTATTGACGGATGTTGGTGTAATCAATGTATCAAAGACACGAACACTTCCCTTTGTATGGAACCAACAAACCATTCAAAAGTTGAAGGATTGTAGACTTTCCGCTTCCTGTATGCCCAATAATCGCAGTATAAGAGCCATCCTCTATTGACAAACAGACATCTGACAAAGCAGCTGAAGCAAAGGGTGTTCCTTCCTGATACGTATAACTAACATTGTCTAGAATAATTCCCATAAAGCCTCCTCAAGCTCCTCCTCGGTCAGGTAGTGCTCTGGTAATTTTAAGCCATTATCACGCAGTGATTGTTTTAATTGATTGACAAAGGGTTGATCTAAGCCAATTTGATCTAAATCCGATCTAGAAAACAACTCTCTAGGAGTACTAGTTGACTCGATTTCTCCTTTTTTCATCACCAAAACTCTGTCACTCATGGCCACCTCATCTAAATCATGCGTAATGGAAATCACAGTTATCTGATGATTTCGACGAATTTCCTGCACAATTTTAATTAATTCAAGTCGCCCTTCTGGGTCCAACATACTTGTAGCCTCATCCAAGATTAAAATATCTGGTCGCAGAGCGACAACTCCTGCAATTGCTACTCTCTGTTTTTGACCTCCTGACAAGCGAGCAGGTTCCTTTTTAGTAAATTCAACCATACCAACCAACGACAAAGCTTCAGCAACTCGATGCTTCATCTCTTCAAGTGGGATTCCTTGGTTTTCCAGTCCAAAAGCAACGTCATCTTCCACAGTTGCCCCTACAAACTGGTTGTCAGGATTTTGAAAAACCATGCCAATCTGACGTCTTTTCCCCCAGACGTTTTCTGGAGTTAGGCAATCACCGTCTATCCAAATCTCTCCAGATTCAGCCTCGAGCAAACCATCAATCAAACGAACAGTCGTTGACTTTCCACTACCATTATGACCAACGATAGACAACCATTCTCCACGTTTCACGTGAAACGAAATGTTATGAACATCATAGTGTTCTTGATCTGCCTGATATCGAAAAGACAGGTCTTTTATCTCAATAATCGATTCCATATCTAGCGAAAGGTTCCTTTAAACAAATACGCGCTTCCCTTGAAATAATCATAACCAGAATAAACTGTAAAGAACAAGGCAATATAAAGAGTTATCTGACCAAGCACAGTCCAGTGAAGCAACAAGAAGATAATCGCAAACATCTGACTAAATGTCTTGATTTTCCCAGGCATTGCAGCAGCTAGAACAGTCCCGCCTGTTTCGACTAAGAGCAAGCGCAAACCCGGTAACTGCAAGTTCACGACAAATAATAACTGCTACCACCCAAGCTGGTGCCATATTTAGACCAACTAGCATGATAAATGCTGACATGACCAATAATTTATCAGCCATAGGATCCGCAAACTTACCGAAATTACTAACCACCTGCCATTTTCTAGCTAAATAACCATCTAGATAATCAGTTATACTGGCAATAGCAAAAATAACAGCCGCTATTTTATGTAACACAGGAGAGGGGCCAATTGATAGAAGGAGAATAAAAATCGGAATAAATAAAATTCTACCAAGCGTAAGCATATTAGGAATATTCTCTTTTTTCATGTTATCCTTCCTTTAGTTTGAACTTAATGTTAGAGTAATCCATCCAGTTTGATCGGTTAATTTTGAAGTGTCAATTTCCTTATTATCAATTTTCACCGACACTCCTTTAACAACACCCAATGTTATGGTTACTGGAGATCCTTTGGAGATGGTTGTTTTAGTTGTTTTATTATTAGGTTCAAGAGTCACTCCTCCTGCTAAATCAGTATCCGAAACACTAATCCAGCTTGTTGCATCTGTAACAGATAATTGAAGATCCGCAGAATCTTAGATGTCTTATATTCCACTGATAAAGCATCTCCCTGACCTGAAACAGTCAAAGTAGTTGCTTCACTCGAACTTGATGAACTAGTGGCTTGACTACTACTTGATACTACACTACTAGAGCTACTTGTTGAACTCACAACACTATAACTAGCTGTAGAGGACGCAGTTGGTTGAGTTTGAATATAATTCCACACATAGTAGGTTACAAAAATTAAAATTGATAAAGAAAAAAGAACAAAGTAAAATAGCGGTAGAAATGAATTTTTCTTTCTATTAGACCGTCTACGCCCTGAGAGTTCAATCTCATCTACATCAACTTCTTCATAAGTAATCATACTTCCCGAATCATAGGCATCTAGAACGATATTTTCATCTAACTCAACCGCCCAAGCATACTTTCTCAAAAATGAACGAGCATAAAAAGTACTCGGTAGTTTGTCAAAATCATCTGACTCCATTGCCTCCAACAAATCCAGCTGAATATCCGTCTTTCTGTGCAATTCCTCCAAGCTCAGTCCTTGGTTAATTCTTGCAAGACGTAAGACCTCACCAATTGTTTTTTTTCTCATACGTAACATTCCTTCTTTCTAGTGTATTTTCTAGCGATTATATCGGAAAAATTGTACAATCAACCATATCGCTATTATCTATCAAATCATGTCCAGCCTCTAGAACATCTTCTAGAGTAATTTCCTGCAAAAGTTTAGGAAGGTCAAACAGGGTTGAACCTGTCTCGGTTGGATGATACTGAGTAGCAATGTATTCTAGGGAATCCATACTATGAAGAAATTCTCCATACATCTCAGTTTTTACAATATCCAAGTGATCCTCAGTTACATCCTCATCTTTAATAAAATTGCGAATAGCTTTACGAAATTGATGAGAAAGTGCCACAGGTTCCTTTGTATCCATTGTCAACATCACAAAATGGAAACGATGATCTACTTCAATTTCTAAAGACAAGGAAGCATCCAGTTTACCAGACTCATATAATTTTTGAAATCTTTGTGAAGTCCAACCAAACATCATTGTAAACAACAATTTTAATAAAAGATGATAACGATACTGATCTCGATTTCCGATATCTTTATTTCCTCTAATACCAATCGCTAATTTTGGAGAAGCCACGTCCATCCGTAAACTTTCAGTTGTCTTTACAGGATGTAAAGGTATTTGTTCTCTTTTAAACTCATGTTTTTTCTCTTGATGATAAGATTTCTTAGCAAAATAATCTTCAAGAAATTCAAGTTTAAAATTACCGACCAAAAAGATATTACTATTGACAGGTCTGTAAAACTCTTTAAAGTTCTCTTTCAAATCCTCCAGACAAATAGCATCAATGGAGTTTTCACTACCAACAATATCTGAAGCTAAAGGACTTTCTGGATAGAGATTTGCCAGAGTATTGAAAAATAGACAAGAATCTGGATCATCCTGATACATCTCTCTTTCCTGCTGAATGATATCCTTTTCGCGCTCCACTGATTCTTCAGTCATATTGAAAGTAGTGACAAGTTCTTCAAGCAAATCTAAGCACTCTAGAACATTTTCGGAAGTCGAGAAAAGATAGCTAGTATTTGTCAAAGCTCGTAAAGGCATTACTTTCAGCCCCTAGCTCTGTAAAAGCTGCCATAACATCTCCAGAATCTTCTCTTTCAAAAAGCTTATGTTCTAAGAAATGAGCGATCCCTTGTGGATATTGTTGTAAACCCTTATCATCTACTGTAAACCTTGTGTCAACAGAACCGACTTGGACACTCACAACTCCATAAACCTCGTTAAAATCCTTTTTAGGTAGTAAAGTAACTGTCAAACCATTTTCTAAGCTAGTTTGATACAAAGTTTCTTTTACAGCAGGATAATATTTCTTTTGAAAAGTAGGTCTGGTCATTCTGCTCCTTCCATAAAATAAATAGCCTGCAACTTAAAACTATTTGCTGCTTCACAAATCGCTTCTCTATCAACTTGTTCAAGCTTATCGATTAAAGTTTTTGTGTCAAGATTCGCTTTTCCCAAAAAAAGTTGACAGATAATATTTATCGACGATAGAATCTTGATTATCCTGAGCTAGTAGTAAGGATCGACGAATCATTTGTTTGGTCTGATCAATTTCCTTATCTGTAAACTTGCCATTTTTTATGTCAAGTAACTGATGATTCATCAATTTTCTTACTTTGTTTCGATTTTGCCGATCAATTCCAGCAAACAATCGTAAAAATCCACTAAAGAGATCCAAATGACTTGACACCGTATAGGCCAGCCCTTCTTTTTCTCGTACTTGGGTAAATAGTTTTGAATGAGGAAAGGCTCCTAAAAGACCATTGACAAGAAGCACTGCCATCTGTTCTTCATCACCATATGCCACTGAACTATGGTAGCCCATCTCTAAAACAGACTGTCCCAATCTCTTTCTAACAATACCTTCTTTAAGAATATTAGAATAGGGTTGCTGATATTGAATGTTTACAGATGATTTACGACCTGTTAAAGGGAAATTATGTAAAAACTCTAAAACTTCAATTTCATTAAAATCTCCTAAGAAGAAAATATCTATTTGATCTTCTTTTAGCATTTTTTGATAGCTTGAAAAACATGTTTCTGGAGTCTCTTCTGAAATTCTAGAAATCAAATCTTTAGGAACTAACCGCATTGATTCTTCTTGGAAAAACAATTGATCTAACTCTTTATGTGCAAAGAAAAATGGGTCTTCCAATTCTGATTCTAGCCTTGATAAGATCTGCTTTTTCTCAATGTCAAAAGTATTTTTCTCAAATCCATCCTCATCCGACAATGGAGTAAACAGAACCTGGTGCAGTAATTCTAAAATTTGAGAAGTTAATACGTTTTTCTTACTTAAAAATTCATCACGCACATAGGTAAATATTCAAGTCCACAAGATGACTTTTTCCTCTTCGATAGGCATGCGCTGACAAATCAGTCCCATACAAGGTTGCTAAACGTTTTCGAAAAAGTTGAGCAGTTGGATAACTTTGGTTAGCAGTTTCAAGCATACTAGCACTTAACATGCGACTTGAAATTGAATCCAAAGACAATGGAGCTGTGAAAACGCACAGTAATTTTATTAGTTTTAAATTTTTTTGATTGGATAAAATGCACTGCAATTCCAGGTACTAACTCCATCGCTTACCTCCTTCTACATAGAGTTCTATTATACCATGAAAAGAGAAAATTTTCTTGTTCTCTTTACCCCTTTTAGAATTAAAATCGCTTTCATTTCTAACGAATTTACCTCTGCCATTTCTCTGCCATTTCAAAGTAAAATATGGTATAATACCAAAGATTGAGGTGAACTATGGAATACAAATTATTTGAAGAATTTATCACTCTCCAAGCTCTCTTGAAAGAACTTGGTATTATACACAGTGGCGGAGCTATTAAATCCTTTTTAGCTGAACATCTTGTCTATTTTAATGGGGAATTAGAAAATCGTCGTGGGAAAAAAGTAAGAATCGAAGACTCTATCGACATTCCTGACATGAAAATCCAAATCATTCTGACGCAACCGAGCTTAGAAGAACAGGAAGAATATCTCCAAGAAAAACTTGAGAAAGAACGTGTGGCTAAACTTGTCAAAGAAATGAATAAGACGGTCAAAAAAAAGCCAACAAAAAAGACCCAGAAAGCTAAAACAAAAACTGCACCACGTTTCCCAGGTAGATAAGTATGTGGCTTAAAAAACTTATCCATCAAAGCAATTTAGAAACTATCAGGATACTGAAATTGAATTTAATCCTAAATTGAATGTATTTGTTGGTCGAAATGCACAAGGCTAAAACCAATCTTCTGGAAAGTATTTACTTTTTAGCTTTAACTAGAAGTCATCGGACAAAGACAGACAAAAATTTAATTCAATTTGAAGAAGAACAACTTCAAGTTTCTGGAATTCTTCAAAAACGAACGACTACTGTTCCACTTGAGATTGACTTAACACCAAAAGGTCGGATTACTAAAGTCAATCACTTAAAGCAAGCTCGGCTATCTGACTATATTGGACACATGAATGTTGTCCTATTTGCACCCGAAGATTTACAACTTGTCAAAGGAGCACCAGCTATCCGACGTAAGTTTATAGATATGGAACTAGGGCAAATCAAACCCATATACTTGTCAGACTTTGTCAAGCTACAATCATGTGCTCAAACAAAGAAATACCTACTTAAAGTCAGCGAATCAGATCGACGAAACATTTTTATCTGTTCTCGATGACCAGCTAGTGGACTACGGTTGTCGAGTGATGGTTCACAGAGCAGAATTTATCAAAAAAATGGAGTCTTTTGGTCGTGAAAAACACTTTGATATTTCAGACCAATTAGAAGAGTTGTCAATACGTTATCAACCATCGGTAAACTTCACTGACAAGGAACACCTATCAGAATCTTTCTATGCAGCACTTCAAAAAAGTAGATCAAGAGATCTATTTAAGAAGAATACTGGAGTTGGTCCTCATCGAGATGATATGATTTTCTTAATCAATGGAATGGAAGCAAGCTTTTGGAAGTCAAGGACAACATCGTAGCCTTGTCCTCTCTATCAAACTAGCTGAAATTGAGTTGATGGAGAGTATTACCAAGGAAGCGCCTATTCTTTTACTTGACGATGTTATGAGTGAACTTGACAATACTCGTCAACTTAAATTATTAGAGACTATATCTCAAAATATTCAAACCTTTATTACTACAACTAGTTTAGAGCATCTTCAAAACTTACCTGATAATCTCAGTGTATTTACAGTGAAAAGATGGTCAATTATCTGTAAACTAACTTTTACAACGTTGTAAACAAAAAATCTCCTGTTTAACAGGAGATTTTTTATTACATTGAGTAGTTTGGTGCTTCATTTGTGATTTGCACATCGTGTGGATGGCTTTCTTTTAGACCAGCACCTGACATTTCGATAAATTGAGCATTATCATGCAATTCTTTAAGGTTAGCAGCACCACAGTAACCCATACCAGAACGGATACCACCAATCATTTGGAAGACGATATCAGCTGCTGCTCCTTTATAAGCAACACGACCTTCAATTCCTTCTGGAACGAGTTTGTTTGCTTCATTGACAGAACCTTGGAAGTAACGGTCGCTTGAACCCTTTCTTCATAGCAGCGATTGAACCCATACCACGGTAAGTCTTGAACTTACGTCCTTGGAAAGATTTCAGTTTCACCTGGAGCTTCATCTGTTCCTGCAAACATTGATCCAAGCATTACTGCATTTCCACCAGCAGCAAGAGCTTTTACAATATCTCCAGAATACTTGATTCCACCATCAGCGATGATTGTTTTGCCATATTCACGCGCAACTGCTGCTGCATCATAGATAGCTGTAACTTGTGGAACTCCGACACCTGCGATAACACGAGTTGTACAGATTGAACCTGGTACCAATACCAACTTTAACAACGTCAACTCCTGCGTCATAAAGGGCACGTGCTCCCTCAGCAGTAGCGATATTTCCGGCAATCAGTGTACGGTCTGGGAAATGGGCACGGATTTCAGCGATTTTACGGAGAACCCCTGCAGAGTGTCCATGTGCTGTATCGATGACAATTGCATCTGCTCCCGCTTCAAAGAGAGCTTCAGCACGTTCAAATGTATCAGAAGTGACACCTACTGCACCAGCAACTAGAAGACGACCAAATTCATCTTTAGCTGCATTTGGAAACTCAATCACTTTTTCAATATCTTTAATCGTGATCAAACCAGAAAGACGACCCTCTTCGTCAACTAGAGGTAGTTTTTCAATACGGTGTTCTTGAAGAATACTCTCAGCTGTTTTTAAATCTGTACCAACTGGAGCAGTAACTAAGTTTTCACTAGTCATGTGTTTTGAAATTGGTTGGTTGTAGTCAGAAATAAAGCGAAGATCTCGATTGTTAAAGATACCAACCAATTTACGATTTTCAAGAGTTTCAACCACTGGAACACCACTGATACGGTAACGTCCCATGAGTTCGTCTGCTTCTGCAATTGTATGCTCTGGAGTCAAGAAGAATGGATCAATGATAACACCATTTTCAGAACGTTTTACCTTACGAACTTCGTCAGCTTGTTGCTCAATAGACATATTTTTATGGATAACTCCAAGTCCACCTGCACGCGCGATTGCAATGGCCATTTGGCTTTCTGTTACAGTATCCATAGCTGCTGTAATAATTGGGATATTTAAAGTCAAATTATCTGCCAATTTTGTTGTTAAATCCGCATCATTAGGCAATACATGACTCTCTGCTGGAATAAGCAATACATCATCAAAGGTAAAACCTTTTTTCAAAAATTTAGTGTCCCAATTAGACATTGAAGTTTCCTCTTTTCTTTCTTTTTGAGCTTGACGCTTTTTGTATTGTATCTATCATACCATTCTATGAAAATTTGTCAATTATATTGATAATAGATAATATAAAAAAACTATCCCTTTAATTTTAAAGAAGAGATAGTTTTAGAGTTCATATTTTATCTATTAATGAAAGTAATTTAGACCCATTGCTGATTTTACTTCTGATAGCGTTTGGCCAGCAACTTCTCGAGCTTTTTCACTACCTTTTTGCAACATATTATACACTTCACCCATATCTTTTGGCATATTCTAGGCGACGTTCACGGATTGGACCAAGTTCACGTTCTAGGATTTCAAGTAGATAACGTTTAGTCTTGACATCACCTAGACCTCCACGTTGATAATGCTCTTTCATTTCAGCAATTTCTTGAGCATCTTCTGGACGTCCGAAAACATCTAAGTAATGGAAAACCATATTGCCTTCAATCTTACCTGGATCTTCCACACGAATATGATCTGGATCTGTATACATACTCATTACTTTCTTACGCAAAGTATCTGCATCATCTGACAAGTAGATACCATTATTAAGCGATTTAGACATTTTAGCATTACCATCAAGACCAGGTAAGCGACCTGCTCCTTCATTTTCAGGATAAATTCCTTCTGGCTCTACTCAAAACATCACAGTTGTAGGCATGATTGAAAGAACGCACAATCTCACGCGTTTGTTCAATCATCGGTTTTTGGTCTGTACCTACAGGAACATAATTAGCCTTGAAAGCTGTGATATCTGCTGCTTGAGCAACCGGATAAACTAAAAATCCAGTTGGAATACTTTCTCCAAATCCTTTCTGAGCAATTTCTGTCTTGACTGTTGGGTTTCGTTCCAAACGAGCTAAAGACACTAGATTCATGTAATACATAGACAACTCTGCCAACTCTGGAATCTGACTTTGGATGAAAATCGTTGATTTCTTCGGATCCAATCCCACTGCAAGATAGTCCAAGGCAACATTCCCGATAGACTCTACAATTGTTTGTGGATCTTTTGCATGGTCAGTTAAGGCTTGCTGATCAGCCAAAAAAACGAACATGTCATATTTATTTTCTTCTTGAAGGATAACACGATTTTTTAAGCTACCTACATAGTGTCCAATATGTAATTTCCCAGTTGGACGATCTCCTGTTAAAATAATGGGTTTATTCATCTTATTCTCCTTTGATATGGTCCTTTCAATTATAGCATTTTTTTGATAAAAAGACAGATAATTTTTAAAATCAAACTATGTCTTGGATATCTATCCAATCGTAAAGAAACTGTCAACTTTATTTACAAATAATTGACAGATAAAAATTTGAATATTTGATGATTTTCTAGTAGAATTAGAGTATTACATATAATAGGAGAAAAACATTGCTAACAGTATCTGATGTTTCACTACGTTTTAGTGATCGCAAACTTTTTGATGAGGTCAACATCAAATTTACAGAAGGAAACACATATGGTTTAATTGGTGCTAACGGTGCAGGTAAATCAACATTTTTGAAAATCTTAGCTGGTGATATCGAACCTACAACTGGTCATGTTTCTCTTGGACCAAATGAACGTCTTTCTGTTCTTCGTCAAAATCACTTTGACTATGAGGATGAACGTGTTATTGATGTTGTTATCATGGGTAATGAAAAACTATACAACATCATGAAAGAAAAAGATGCTATCTATATGAAAGCAGACTTTACTGATGAAGATGGGGTTCGTGCAGCTGAGCTTGAAGGAGAATTTGCTGAACTAGGTGGTTGGGAAGCTGAGAGTGAAGCTTCACAACTCTTACAAAATTTGAATATCCCTGAAGATCTTCATTACCAAAATATGAGTGAACTTGCAAATGGGAGACAAAGTGAAAGTTCTCCTTGCTAAAGCCTCTGTTTGGTAAACCAGATGTTCTTCTTCTAGACGAGCCAACCAACGGTCTTGATATCCAATCTATTACTTGGTTAGAAGATTTCTTGATTGACTTTGATAATACGGTCATTGTCGTGTCCCATGACCGTCACTTCTTGAACAAAGTATGTACTCACATGGCCGACCTTGATTTTGGGAAAATCAAGCTCTATGTCGGAAACTACGACTTCTGGAAGGAATCTTCTGAACTTGCTGCCAAATTGTTAGCAGACCGTAATGCTAAGGCAGAAGAAAAAATTAAGCAACTCCAAGAATTCGTTGCTCGATTCTCTGCTAACGCATCTAAATCTAAACAAGCAACTTCTCGTAAAAAGATGCTTGATAAGATTGTCTTGGAAGAAATCATTCCATCTAGCCGTAAATACCCATTTATCAACTTTAAGCTGAACGTGAAATTGGTAATGATCTCTTGACAGTAGAAAATCTATCTGTCAAGATTGACGGTGAAACTATTCTTGACAACATCAGCTTCATTTTGCGTCCAGGTGACAAGACAGCTCTTATCGGACAAAACGATATCCAAACAACTGCCTTGATTCGCGCAATTATGGGTGATATTGACTATGAAGGAACTGTCAAGTGGGGAGTTACAACTAGTCGTTCTTACCTACCAAAAGACAATTCGGCTGATTTTGCTGGTAACGAGTCTATCCTTGATTGGTTGCGTCAATTTGCAAGTAAAGAAGAAGATGACAATACCTTCCTACGTGGTTTCCTTGGTCGTATGCTTTTCTCTGGAGACGAAGTTAACAAACCTGTAAACGTCTTGTCAGGGGGAGAAAAAGTGCGCGTGATGCTCTCAAAACTCATGCTTTTAAAATCAAACGTTCTTGTACTTGACGATCCTACTAATCACTTAGATTTGGAATCTATTTCAAGCTTGAACGATGGATTGAAAAACTTTAAAGAATCTATCATCTTCGCCAGTCACGACCATGAATTTATTCAAACTTTGGCTAACCACATTATTGTCCTATCTAAAAATGGTGTAATCGATCGTATCGATGAAACCTATGATGAATTCTTAGAAAATGCTGAAGTACAAGCAAAAGTCAAAGAACTTTGGAAAGACTAAATATACTTTAAAACTCAGTTGGATTAACCAACTGAGTTTTCTATCATTCTATGAGGTAACATGAAAACATTTTTCAGAAACTATTGGACCTATTTTATTTCTTTCATCATTCCCCTAGTGATTATGTCCGGAGTCTATCTCTCCCAAGGTATCTACTGGAATAGTGATACTTCACCTTTATTAGGGGATGGATTTCATCAATATGTTATTTTTGATCTTAATCTTCGTAATATTTTACATGGGAGTGATAGTCTATTTTATACTTTTACCAGTGGTCTAGGTCTCAATTTTTATGCCTTGTCCAGTTATTACCTTGGTAGTTTTCTATCTCCTCTTGTTTATTTTTTTGATGTATCAAGCATGCCAGATGCAGTCTATCTGTCAACCTTGTTGAAATTTGGCTTGATAGGTCTGTCAACCTTTTTTAGCTTGAGTAAAATATTTAAAAATATACCAGCCCCACTTCGATTAGCTCTATCTACCTCATATGCTTTAATGAGCTTTACAGTTAGTCAACTTGAGATTAAAACCTGGTTAGATGTTTTTATTTTAATTCCCTTAATTTTAACTGGTTTACATCTACTCATAACGGAAAAAAAACGTATTCTATACTTTACAAGTTTGTCAATATTATTTATCCAAAACTACTATTTTGGTTATATGACTGCCCTGTTTTTGGTAGTTTGGTATTTTTGCCAACTTTCCTGGGATTTTAAAAGACGTAAGTTTTCTTTTCCTTGATTTCATCATAACTTCCTTACTCGCTGGTTTAACAAGTTTCATCATGACACTCCCAACCTTGTTTGATTTAAGAACTCATGGTGAAAAACTAACTGCTATTACAAAAATAAAAACAGATGCTAGTTGGTATCTAGATCTATTTGCTAAACAATTCATTGGTGCTTTTCGATACAACTAAATATGGTTCTATCCCAATGATTTTTGTTGGCCTCCTTCCTTTTATCTTAACAATTGTATTCTTTACATTAAAATCAATTAAGTTTCACGTGAAACTATGCTACGCAACTCTATTTATCATCATCATAGCTAGTTTTTATCTAGAAGCCCTAGATCTATTTTGGCAAGGAATGCACGCGCCAAATATGTTTCTTCATCGCTATGCGTGGATTTTCTCCACTCTTTTGATTTATATATCATCAGAAGTTTTAAATAGAGTTAAAGATATAAAATTGTGGAACGTTTTTTCTGCTCAATGACCTTTACTTTTTAGCTGGCTATCTAGCAACCATTTATTTTTAAAAAAATCATTATTCATTTTTAACTAAATTTAAATATACTCTTTAACGATTGAATTCTTAGTGGTATACTTGCTGTTGTTATTAGCACTTTATCCGAAAAAAACTGATTTCTCCAAAAAAATCTTTTTCAATTCTTATTTTTGATCTTTTACAATAAGTGAAAGTTAGTTTTAATGCATCATCGCAATTCAAATGGAATTTCAAAAGAATGGGGATTTGCTTCTCGTAGCACCTATGACAAAGATATTCCAAGTATGGAAGCTATTTTGGAGTATATCAAACAGCAACCAGATACATTTACACGAACTGAAAAATTACAGACTCAAACTGGAAACGATAGCATGAAATTTAACTACAATGGCATCTCACAATTTTCATCTGTTCGTAATCGTTCTGCAAGTACAACTTTAGACAAGTTGGGTTTTAAATCTTCAGGTACCAACCTTAATCTTCGTTATGCAAATAACACTATCATTGCAGATAGTTTATTTGGAATCAGCTATGATATTTCTGAAACCTATCCAGATAAATATGGTTTTCATCCAAGCTATCAAAAAGATAATCTAACCCTTTATAAAAATCAATTCGCTCTCCCAATTGCTTTTGCTACACAGTCTCTTTACAAAGATGTCACTTTCAATGACCATACTCTTGATAACCAAACTCAATTTTTAAATCAAATTGCTGCTTTAAATGAAGAGTACTTTTATCCGATAGATCATAATACAAACCCTAGTGACAACGTGGTCAATCTAAACGGAACTTCTACCGAGGATGCAACGATCAACTACAATATCGAAGTTCCTGAGAATAGTCAGGTTTATCTTTCAATGACTAAAGCTAAATTTCTCTAATGATAAGAAAAAGCAAGTTGACATCATTGTCAATGGTGAAAAAAAATCCTTTACCACAGATAATGCTTTTACATTTTTTAATCTTGGATATACAGAAAACAAACAAACTTTTGATATCCAAATTAAATTTCCAGGAAATGCTCAAATATCATTTGAATCTCCAACTTTCTATCGCTTTAGATACTAAAAAAAGTATACGGAGGCAATTAGCAAAATAAAAGAAAATCCAGTAGAAGTGAGCTCTTATAAAAATAAAGTTACTGTAAATTATAAGGTAAAGAGTGAGACATCGATTTTTTTCACAATTCCTTACGACCAAGGATGGTCTGCTTACCAAAATGGTAAAAAATTACAAATTCAACAGGCACAAACTGGATTTATGAAAATTGATGTTCCTGAAGGTGAAGGGACTATTACACTTTCATTTATTCCCAAAGGATTTGTTGCTGGTGCAAGTTGTTCTCTTATAGCCATTATTGTCTTTATCTTTTACGATTTTCAAAGAAAAAAATATTCTAGATAAAAAAACTATCGACCGAATTGGTCGATAGTTTTTAATCTTCTTCAGCTTTTTTAGGTTGATAGGCAAGCATTCCTAAAGCAACAAAAATCATTACTGTAAAGATAAGGAAAATAATCTGACTATGAATATTACCTGTCATAGAAATGGTTTGTCGTAAACCTGAAACTGAATAACTCATAGGTAACCATGGATTAATAGTTTTAAAGAATTGATTCGTCAAAGCTAAAGGATAAGTTCCTGCACTTGATGCTAATTGAAGAAGTAATAAAATTAAGGAGAAGAAGGCGCCTAGGCGAGAATTCCAGGTTGTCAATGCTGTTACCATCGCCATGAAAGCAAGACTGGTTAAAATAATCAAAAGGCAAAGGTTTTTGAATTCGTGAACTGCAGTCAGTCCGATTAAATGTACTCCACCATAAACTAATACTCCTGCCAAAACCAGCAATGATACCGTTAATTTCAAAGCGAGACTTAAACCAAGCCCAGCGACTTTCTGGATGGCGCCCAGAAGGCAATTTAGCAAAAATCATATTAGTTGAAATAGCAGCAACAAAAAGAGCAACTGATATCATATACGGAGCCATGGCAATTCCATTAACTGCTACTTGATCCTTATCAGTTTTTGAAAGACTTAGAGGATCAGCTAGTAAGTCTGCATTTGTTGGTTCAGTTGAAGCCTGTTGCAATTGTTCCTCAGCTTCTGTCAATCCCTGATTCAGTTTACTAGAACCATCCCCTAATTTCCAAGTCCTGATTGTAGAATTTCTGATCCTTGAGCAAGTTGATCTGCTCCACTAGCTATTTTTTCAGAACCATTAGCTAGTTGATTTGCTCCAGAAACTAGCTGGTCTGATTTATCAGCTAATTGTTGAGAGCCCGCTTGTAATTGATTAAATCCAGCAGTTAAATCTGATGTTTTATTGTTTACTTGGTTGACACCTGATGCAAGTTTATCAATTCCTGTTGCTAATTCTGGTGCATTCTCTGCTAACTTAGCAGTAGCACCTGTCAATGTTGAAGATTTTTCTGTCAACTGATTAGAGCCTTGCAGCAACTTATTGAAACTTCCTGTCAAGTTCGAATTTTTCGAACTCAACTGACTTGCTCCTAAAGCTACTTGGTCTACAGATTTTGTGTAGTTGTCAATACCAGATGCAAGATTTTGACTAGCTGGCAATAATTGACCATCAATTGCTGTTTGAACTTGTGTTAATCCACTTGACAAAACTGTCAATGTTGAAGAAGCAGTTGGTAATAATTGACTTGAATGATTCTTTAATTGAGTTAGACTATCTGTTTGAGTGGTTACATTCTCTAAAGAAGATTGTAACGTTTGAACTGTAGTTAAAATTGTTCGTGCTGACTCACTAGTAGAAGATGATGGATTAGAAAACACAGAAGTTATTTCTGCCTGTTGGTCAGGAGTTAAGCTTTGATAAGCACTAGTAGATTGAATAGCTGACAAAGTAGTTTCTTTTTCAGCTTGATTTGAAGTAATGATGCTTTTGTGCTGAATTTGCAATCGTTGATAGACTACTAGAAAACTGATTTGTTAACTCTGTTATATCTCCTGTGTCTGACGTTTGAATAGCTTGATTCAAATTGCTCCAAACTAGTCACTAATTGATGAATCTGATCTCTTTTGTTGACTTGATACACTTAATTGAGTAGAAAGTTCTTGAATTCCTTGATTAAGTTGAGTAAGTCCTGTACGCAAGGTCTCTGATTGTTTAGAAATCTGATTTGCACCTGATGATAGACTTTGAACTCCATTTGTATAAGTATCAATACCAAGTGAAAATTGATTTAATCCTGAATTTAGTTGAGAAACACCACCTGTATAGGCTTGTGTGCCTGAAATCAAGTTGAGTCAATCCTGATACCAGTGCCGGTGTCTGTGAATTCAGTTGGTTTAATCCATTGTCGATTTGTGAAATAGCGCTGGTATATTGATTTAAACCAGTATTAAAATTACCAAGACCAAGATTTAACTGATTTACACCAGCTGTATAGGTTTCCTAAACCTGTAGATAATTGATCAGCACCATTAGAAAATGTGAGACTTGATTGAGCTAAGGTTTTAAGATTGGTTGTTAAGGTTTTGACTCCCATCCGAAAGCTGATTCGAACCATCAGCCAACTGTAAACTTGCATTTGCAGCTTGAGATAAACCAAGTTTTAAATCACCCATCTTCTCAAATAAAGCTTTGGTATAAGATTGAGTAACATTAGTAGCCACAGTCTGTTTGATTTGTGTCATGGCAGAATCACTCATCTTGCTTGCAATAAAACTATGACCACTTGATGTCTGATAGTCAATCGTCATCTGTTCAGGATGATTTGTAAGGATAGAAGAAGCTTTCTCAGAAAGATTACTTGGCAACGTTACAACCATGTAATAATCTCCATCCCGCAGTCCTCTTTGCTCCCTCACCTTCATCTACAAAATGAAAATCCAGACTATTACTATCTTTTAAATTAGACACCATGTCTTCACCAATAGTGAGTTTTTCATCATTATAAGTAGCAGCTTGATCCTTATTAACAATTGCTACAGGTAACTCTGAAAGTTTACCATATGGATCCCACATTGATGATAAGAAAATGATATTGTAAAGAGCTGGAATTAAGGAAATTCCTATCATGACAATAATAAATGTCGGTTTTTTAAAGATTGCTTTCCATTCTTTAAACATATTGTCTCCTTTTTTAAACTACTTGTCTAAATTTTTGATATAATAGATTATACATAAAAAAATTAAAAAGACAAGATAAAAAAACTATTTTTAAACACATTGTCTAAAAATGTTCATCTGGAGGGAACATGCAAGAAAGTAATAAACGATTAAAAACCAAGCGTATTATCGAAAATGCCATGGTAGAATTATTGATGGAACAACCATTCGATCAGATTACAACTGTTAAATTAGCACAAAAAGCTGGAATTAGCCGCTCCAGTTTCTATACTCATTACAAAGATAAATACGATATGATTGAACATTACCAAAGTAAACTATTTCATACCTTCGAATATATCTTTCAAAAACATGCTAATCAGAAACGAGATGCTATTCTAGAAGTATTTGAATACTTAGAATCAGAACCACTTCTAGCAGCTCTTTTATCTGAAAATGGAACCAAGGAAATTCAAAATTTCCTGAGAAATAAACTTCACATCCTACTGAGCACAGACCTTCAAAAACGTTTTATGCAACTCAAACTAAATGAAGTAGAATTAGAATACAGTAGCGTCTACCTGACAAATGCTCTCTTTGGAGTCTGTCAAACCTGGATTGCCCACGGAAAAAAAGAAAGTCCACAAGAAATCACGGACTTTTTAATGAAAATGTTAGGGGATACAAATTAATAAAAAGCTCTATAATATTTATAGGAAATCAACCCCCTATGAATATTATGGAGCCTATTTTGTTATTCTTATTAGGCTAAGGCAATACAATTTCCTTAGTTTTATTTTCGGACACAAATCATTATCTATCCGTATGTTAGGTATGCCTCCCCTCATTACATCGGACAAAGAATCAAAAAAGGAACACCAAATTAGTGTTCCTTTCATCTGACTCCGCCAGTAGGACTCGAACCTACGACATCATGATTAACAGTCATGCGCTACTACCAACTGAGCTATGGCGGATTAAATAGTCCGTACGGAATTCGATCCCGTGTTACCGCTATGAAAAGACGGTGTCTTAACCCCTTGACCAACGGACCATCTATCTGTAGCAGATATAACTATTATATCAATTTATCAAAAATTGTCAATTACTTTTTTTGGTTTTTAGCCATTAGCTCTCTCAATTTTTTAGTTTTTAGGCGTGAAATCGGGCAACGATGATCTTCATAAAACACAACTTCCATTTTTTTACGATCAATTTCTCTCACATTACCGATATTGACTAAAAATGATTTATGAGACTAGATAAAAACGTTGGGTTTCCTTATCCTTTTCTTGAATATCTGTCATTGTTCCATAGAATTCTTTGGCAAAATTCTTACCTACAATTCTTAATTTATGAGAAGTTCCCGTTGTTTCAATGTAGAGAATATCATGATAAGGAATACAAAGATCATTTCCTTTATAACTATAATCAAAATAATCAACAACTGATTGATTTTCAAGTAAAGTACTCTTAGTGTAAATCACACAGTCAGCAACTCGACTTTTAAATGATGAATCACTAGTTTCTTTATCAATGAAATCCAATGCTGAAACTTTGTATTTATAAGTCAAGGTAGCAAACTCAGATCGACTTGTAATAAAAACAATAATGGCATAAGGATTGCGATGACGAATGAATTGAGCAACTTCAAATCCTTTTCTCTCAATCCCATTGATATCAATATCTAGAAAATAAAGCTGATTGACTTCATCATGCTCTACATATTCCATAAATTCTCTTACTTTTCCTGTTGTTTTATAGGAGATAGGAATATTTGTTTCCTTAGAAATTTTATTCAGAGTTGTTTCCAACCTTACTTGGTGTTCTATAATATCTTCTAAAATTAATACTTTCATATCAGTTCCCTCTTAAATCTAATCACTTGTTTAAATACATCATTATCAATTTCTGTTTCTAAAATAACATTGTCATATTTTCCTAAAATTTCTTTAACATTATTGAGTCCAAGTCCTCTATGTCTTCCTTTAGTTGAAAATCCTAATTCAAATAAATCTTCGGATTTTACCTTTCTTTTTTTACAAGAGTTTTGGATGACAACTAGGGTTTCAAGATCCAACTTGATGATAGCTACCTCTAGTTGTTTTTGATAGCTTTCAACTGCCCCCTCAACGGCATTATTGAGCAGAACGCTCATCACGCGCACCAAATCTAACAATTCCATAGACAAAGGTGTGATGATATCTTTTACCTCTAATGTGTACTCTACATCATTCGTTTTCGCATTGACAATAGATTGAGCAATCAAACTACGAAGAGCTGAATCCTCAATATTGTTCAAATCGAAATAGGTATACTTATCTGAACGTAATTTTTGATTCGCCTTTACAAGAACTTCACTGTAAACTCTGTCAATTTCTTGTAAATCTTTACTTTCGATCGCCATTCTTAAGCTGACAAGCATTCCTGTATAGTCATGACGAAAACCACGAATTTCATTATATAATGCAACAATCTCATCCGTGTAAGTTTGTAAATGTTTTTGCTCAAACTTCTTTTGTTCCAATTCAATCTCTTTTTCTATCTGAACTTTGTGAGAATTCATGGAGAAAAAGGTCAAAAGTAGACCAACAAAAACAATGGATGATAAAATACTTCCAAAACTATTTAAGTGACGAATCGTACTCACAATATCTGAAATGAAAGAGACAACGTGTAGAAAAATAAATGCAAAGAGCACTTTTTTCAGAAAAGGATATAGATAGTCTTTATCAAAATATTTAAATTCGAGATGGAAATAAGAAACAACAACTTTAATAACCAAATAAGTTAAGATCAGGATAAATAGAGAAAAATAATTGTTATACTTCAATGCAAACTCATCTCCTGTAATAGATGATAAGGTTACTGATAAAAAGTTATTAGTACTATGATATAAAAGAGAAAAATAATAGACTGATAAAAATTCCCTTATACTTCTCATACTTCTTAAATCCAATAAAGTAACCAAATAGGAGTAAAGGAAATAAAAAAATTTAGACAAATCCAAAACTATCTAAGTTCAAGAAATGAAGTACTACTTCCAATACTCAATTGTAGTAGAAAGATATAAATACTAAAAAAATACATTGTTCTTTTTCTAGTTGCTTTACAAATCCCATTTCATAAATTTTTACTAATAATAAAAAAACATAAACAATAGCTATTACTAATCCAAATAAATCCATTATATTCTCACCTTTATTTTTTTACTATACTTACTTTTTTGAAAATATTTTATTTTATTGTATACATAGGTCTCATTTCCCCACCTCTGATTTCCTGCAGTTCTTTTTCGTTCAATTGTTGGAAATCTTTCATTTGAGCAAAATCTGTATTCTTTTTCATAATATAAACTCCTATAATGTTTTTCTTGTAAATTAACTTACAAAAATATTATATAAAATCTACGATACCTATAGAGAATTATCTCTCAAATGCTCAAATTTTATTCTGAAATGTCAAATTTTTACAAAAAAAGCTGGGATTTTTTCCCAGCTTACGATTTAACACTGATCCCAGCAGGATTCGAACCTGCGACCGTTCGCTTAGAAGGCGAATGCTCTATCCAGCTGAGCTATGAGACCTTACTAATCTATCTTATCAAAAAAAGCTAGCTTAGTCAATCATCTATTTGTGATAGGGTGAACCTTGTTGAATCGAAAATGCTCTATAGATTTGTTCTACTAAGACTAGTCTCATCAGTTGATGAGGAAGCGTTAATCTCCCAAAACTAACAGAAAGATTGGCTCTCTTTTTCACCTCTGGAGAGAGTCCTAAACTCCCACCAATGATAAAAGTGATTGTCGAAAATCCATTAATAGAGGCTCTTTCAAGCTGCTTACTGAATTCTTCAGAAGAAAAAGTTGTTCCTTCAATAGCTAAAACAACTACAAAATCACGATCTCCTACTTTAGAAAGAATGCGGTTCCCTTCTAACTCCAAAATCTTTTGATTTTCAGATTCGCTAGCCCGATCTGGTGTTTTTTCATCTGACAACTCAATCATTTCTAAATTAGCAAAGCGTGAAATCCTTTTGGAATATTCTGCTATGCCATCTTTGAGATATTTTTCTTTCAGTTTTCCAACTGTTACCACTTTAATTTTCATTCTTCTATTCTAACATATTCACACTCAATTTCACATCTTATTCACAGATAAGATTTTGAAAAAATTCAATAAATTCACAGGTTTTTGAAAGTTATCCACATGTTGTGAAAAACTTTCTTTCTTTAAGCTTTGGATTAAGCTAGCTATTTTATACTTTCATTGATATAAAAAAACATGGAGGCTTCTATGAAAAACTTACAAACTAGTTCCAAAAAATGGGGACAACTTTTATTAGTCATTCTCATTAGCTTTTTTAGTGGTGTTTTAGGTAGTTTTACGACATTGCAACTAAGTCAAAAACAAAACACTAGTCCAACAAATACCACCACTGTCAGCAAAACAGCTGTAAAAAATGAAAACTCAACTACACAGGCAGTCGATAAAGTTAAAGATGCTGTGGTATCTGTCATTACTTACTCTGCAAACTCCCAAAATAGTTTATTTGGATCTGCAGAAACTGATACAGATACAAATACTGAGCAAGTATCTAGTGAAGGTTCTGGAGTTATTTATAAAAAAGAAGGTAACTTTGCTTATCTCGTAACCAATACTCACGTTATTAGTGGAGCTAAAAAAGTGGATATTCGTTTAGCTGACGGAACCAAAGTTCCAGGTGAAATTGTTGGTTCTGATACTTATTCTGACATTGCAGTTGTAAAAATTGCTGCAGATAAGGTGACTACCGTAGCTGAATTTGGAGATTCTGATCAACTAACAGTTGGAGAAACAGCCATCGCAATCGGAAGTCCTCTTGGTTCTGAATACGCTAATACCGTTACACAAGGAATCGTATCAAGTTTGAATAGAAATGTTTCTTTAAAATCTGAAGATGGACAAGCTATCTCTACAAAGGCTATCCAAACAGATACAGCCATCAACCCTGGTAACTCTGGCGGTCCCTTTAATCAATATTCAGGGACAAGTAATCGGAATTACATCTAGTAAAATAGCTACAAATGGTGGAACTTCTGTAGAAGGACTTGGATTTGCGATTCCTTCAAACGATGCCATCAATATTATCAATCAATTGGAAAAGAATGGAAAAGTCACTCGACCAGCCTTGGGCATTCAAATGGTCAACCTTTCAAATCTTAGTAGCACTGATTTACAAAGATTGAATGTACCATCAAGTGTCACTGCAGGAGTAGTTGTTCGTTCTGTTCAAACTAGTATGCCTGCCAATGGACATCTACAACAATATGACGTCATTACAAAAGTAGATGATAAAGCTATTTCTTCAACTACTGAATTACAAAGTGCTCTATATAGTCATTCTATCGGAGATAGCATGACTATTACATACTACCGTAATGGTAAAGGAAGAAACAACTACCATTAAATTAGATAAGAGTACTAGTGATTTAGAACAATAGTTTACAGATATGTAAAGTTGCTTTACAGAATATCTAAGTTATGATAATGTAGAGTTATGGAAAAATTTAAAATTGTTCAAATAAAGGATATTCAAAAAAATCCCTATCAACCTCGTAAAGAATTTTCAGAAGAAAAAATACAAGAACTGGCACAATCTATTAAGGAAAACGGCTTAATTCAGCCAATTATCGTTAGAAAATCTCCTGTATTTGGATATGAAATTTTAGCTGGAGAAAGACGGTATCGTGCGTCAATAGCTGCTGGACTTTCAGAAGTTCCAGTAATTGTTAAGCAACTTTCTGATCAAGATATGATGCTTCATTCCATCATTGAAAATCTCCAACGAGAAAATTTAAATCCTATCGAAGAAGCTAAAGCATATCAGTCCTTAATTGATAAAGGTTTTACCCACTCAGAAATTGCTGAAAAAATGGGGAAATCTCGACCTTATATTACAAACCTAGTTCGATTGTTAGGGCTACCTAAACATATCCTGACAGAAGTCGAAAGTGGAAAACTTTCCCAGGCTCATGCTAGACTCCTCATTCAATTATCAAGTGACAGACAAGATAAACTCTTGAATCGTATTCAAACAGAAAATCTCTCAGTTCGACAAGTTGAACAAATACTACAAAAAAATAAGAAGATCAGCAAAAAAGAAAAAAATCACTTTGTCAAAGAGGAAGAGCAAAAATTAAAAAAATTACTCGGATTAGATGTCCAGATTAGCCTTCAAAAAAAAGATAGCGGTAAAATTACTATTTCTTTCCATAGCCAAGATGAATACCAACAATTTATTAACAGCCTGAAATAAGGCTGTTATTTTATTATTCTTAACTAACATGGTTATCCACCGATTTATTATTTTAAAAAGCCCTAGTATTTCAGAAATTTTCTCTTAGTTATCCACATCTTTGTGGATAAACATCTAAAAACATTGTTAATTGTTTTTCCACAAGTTGTGGAAAAAAATAATCTTATCTATGGTAAAATGATTCTATCAATAAACCTTTTAAAATTTCTATAGTAAAAGGAGGAGGAAAATCATTGAAAGAAAAAAACAATTTTGGAATCGTATTTTTAGAACTTGCACATGATAGATTGACTCAATCAGTTTATGATTTTTACATCTTAGATGCAACCCTGGTTAAAGTAGAAGATGCCACTGCAACGATTTTCTTACCCCGAGATGAGATGCAGATATTTTGGGAAAGAAATATCAATGGAATCCTTTTAACAGCAGGTTTTGAAATCTATGATACTGAAATAAAGGCGCATTATGTCTTCACGAAAGTTGAAGAAAGCTGACTCTCAAAGTAGCTATAGAATCTGAGTCTACAAATAGCGATTATCAGACAAGTCCCTCCACTATTCCATATTCTGAAACTGGACTCAAGGAAAAGTATACTTTCGATAATTTTGTCCAAGGAAATGGTAATGTTTGGGCTAAGTCAGCAGCTTTAGCAGTTTCTGAAGATCCTGGACTAACTTATAATCCTCTATTTATCTATGGAGGGCCTGGTCTTGGGAAAAACTCACTTGCTAAATGCCCTTGGGAATGAAATTCTAAAAAAGAGCCCTAATGCGCGTGTTAAATATATACCTGCTGAAAGCTTCATTAATGAATTCCTAGAGCATTTGAGACTCAATGATATGGAAAAATTCAAAAAAACTTATCGTAGTTTAGACCTCCTACTCATTGATGATATTCAATCTCTTAGTGGAAAGAAAGTACAAACTCAGGAAGAGTTTTTCAATACATTTAACGCCCTTCACAATAATAATAAACAAATTGTTTTTGACAAGCGACCGTAGACCTGAACATTTAGAAAAGTCTGCCTGAACGTCTGGTCACGCGCTTCTCGTGGGGATTAACAACAGATATCACACCACCTGATTTTTGAAACACGTATTGCTATTTTACAGAGTAAAGACTGAACATCTCAATTATCATTTTTCAGAATGATACACTCGAATATTTGGCTGGACAATTTGATTCGAACGTACGAGAACTAGAGGGTGCACTCAAACGACATCAGTCTCATGGCCAAAAGTCAAAACAGATTAACGACTATCACAGTGGATATCGCATCTGAGGCTATTCGTGCTCGAAAACAAGACGTCAGCAAAATGATTGTGATTCCAATTGATAAAAATCCAAACAGAAGTTGGAAAACTTTTATGGTGTTAGTGTCAAGGAAATGAAAGGGAACTAGACGTGTTCAGAAATATTGTTTCTAGCTCGTCAAGTTGCTATGTACCTAGCTAGAGAAATTAACTGATAACAGTCTTCCTAAAAATCGGAAAAAGAATTTGGTGGTAAAGATCATACAACCGTCATTCATGCTCATGCAAAAAAATCAAATCTATGATTGAAACTGATGATAAATTTACGTATAGAAATCGAAAACCATCAAAAAGAAAAATCAAATAACTTGTGGATAAGTGTTTAAAAATTTTTACTGATTTATTAACAAATTTTTAAACAAGTATAACTTCTTGATTTTTCTAAACTAAACTTGTTTTTCCACAGATTTCACACAGCCTACTATTACTATTAACCTTCTAATAATAAAAATAAATAAAGGAGATTCCATGATTCATTTTTCTATTAATAAAAATTTATTCCTGCAATCATTAAATATTACTAAACGTGCTATTAGTTCAAAAAATGCTATTCCTGTTTTATCAACTATAAAAATTGATGTGACTAACGAAGGAATTACATTAATTGGATCAAATGGTCAAATTTCAATTGAGAATTTCATTTCTCAAAAAGATGAAAATGCAGGTCTTTTGATTAACTCTTTAGGATCAATTCTTTTAGAAGCTTCTTTCTTTATCAATGTTGTTTCTAGTCTTCCAGATGTGACTCTTGATTTTAAAGAAATTGAACAACATCAGATTGTATTAACAAGTGGAAAATCAGAGATTACCCTTAAAGGTAAAGACAGCGAACAGTATCCACGTATTCAGGAAATTGCAGCAAGTAATCCTCTAGTTCTTGAAACAAAACTTCTTAAGAAAATTATCAATGAAACTGCTTTTGCTGCTAGTGTACAAGAAAGCCGTCCAATCTTGACTGGTGTACACTTTGTCCTAAGTAATCATCAAGAATTGAAAACAGTTGCAACAGACTCACATCGTCTCAGTCAGAAAAAATTAACTCTTGAGAAAAATAGTGATAATTTTGATGTTGTCATCCCAAGTCGCTCTCTACGCGAATTTTCAGCTGTTTTTACGGACGATATTGAAACAGTAGAGATTTTCTTCGCAAACAACCAAATTCTCTTTAGAAGCGAAAATATTAGCTTCTATACACGTCTCTTAGAAGGTAATTATCCTGATACAGATCGTCTGATTCCAACAGATTTTAATACGACAGTGACTTTTGATGTTGTGAATCTACGTCAATCTATGGAACGTGCACGTCTTTTATCAAGTGCTACTCAAAATGGAACTGTAAAATTAGAAATCAAACAAGGAGTAGTTACAGCTCATGTAAATTCTCCAGAAGTTGGTAAAGTAAACGAAGAAATCGATACAATTGCTGTATCTGGTGAAGATTTAACTATTAGCTTTAACCCAACTTACTTGATTGAAGCACTAAAAGCCTTGAATAGTGAAAAGGTAACAATCAGCTTCATTTCAGCAGTTCGTCCATTTACCTTGGTACCAGCTGATACAGATGAAGATTTCATGCAGCTGATTACACCAGTTCGTACAAATTAAGTTAAAGAGGTTGAGCCTAGCTCACCTCTTTTATGATATAATCAGAAATATGAAAAGGAGAGTAGTATGTATCAAGTTGGAAATTTTGTTGAAATGAAAAAACCACACGCTTGTACAATCAAGTCTACAGGTAAAAAAGCCAATCGTTGGGAAATTACACGTTTAGGTGCAGATATCAAAATAAAATGCAGTAATTGTGATCATGTTGTCATGATGAGTCGCTATGATTTTGAAAGAAAAATGAATAAAATCATCGACTAGAAACACTGAGTTAGAGGGTTAGCAAGTTTTCCCTTTTTGTGTTATAATATTGAAGATTGAAATGTGAACGGAGAATGAGAAATTATGGCTTTAACAGCAGGTATCGTGGGTTTGCCAAACGTTGGTAAATCAACCCTATTTAATGCAATTACAAAAGCAGGAGCAGAGGCTGCAAACTATCCATTTGCAACTATTGACCCAAACGTTGGGATGGTAGAAGTTCCAGATGAACGCCTCCAAAAATTGACTGAAATGATTACTCCTAAGAAGACAGTCCCAACAACCTTTGAATTTACAGATATTGCAGGGATTGTAAAAGGTGCATCAAAAGGAGAAGGTCTTGGAAATAAATTCTTGGCCAATATTCGTGAAGTTGATGCCATTGTCCATGTAGTTCGTGCCTTTGATGATGAAAATGTCATGCGTGAGCAAGGTCGTGAAGATGCTTTTGTAGATCCATTAGCAGATATTGATACCATTAACCTAGAATTGATTCTTGCTGATTTAGAATCTGTTAATAAACGCTATGCGCGTGTGGAAAAGATGGCACGTACGCAAAAAGATAAGGAATCAGTTGCAGAATTTAACGTTCTCCAAAAGATTAAACCTGTCCTTGAAGACGGTAAATCAGCTCGTACTATTGAATTTACAGATGAAGAGCAAAAGGTTGTTAAAGGTCTTTTCCTCTTGACCACGAAACCAGTTCTTTATGTAGCGAATGTGGATGAGGATGTTGTTGGAGACCCAGAATCTATCGATTATGTGAAGCAAATTCGTGAATTCGCAGCAACAGAAAATGCAGAGGTAGTGGTCATTTCTGCGCGTGCTGAAGAAGAAATTTCTGAATTAGACGATGAAGATAAAAAAGAGTTTCTTGAAGCAATTGGTTTGACAGAATCAGGTGTGGACAAGTTGACTCGTGCAGCTTACCATCTATTAGGACTTGGAACTTACTTCACAGCTGGTGAAAAAGAAGTTCGTGCTTGGACCTTTAAACGTGGTATGAAAGCTCCTCAAGCAGCTGGTATCATTCACTCTGATTTCGAAAAAGGATTTATTCGTGCAGTAACGATGTCTTATGATGATTTGATTAAATATGGATCTGAAAAGGCTGTAAAAGAAGCTGGACGCTTGCGTGAAGAAGGAAAAGAATATGTCGTTCAAGATGGCGATATCATGGAATTCCGCTTTAACGTATAATGAATATTTTAAATAGTGTCAATTAGGTTGGAAAAAAATTCCAACCCTTTTGGCTTTTGAAAGGAAAAATAAATGACAAAATTACTTGTGGGATTGGGAAATCCAGGAGATAAATATTTTGAGACAAAGCATAATGTTGGTTTTATGTTGATTGACCAACTAGCAAAAAAACAGAATGTATCCTTTACACACGATAAAATATTCCAAGCTGAATTAGCTTCATTTTTCCTTAATGGTGAAAAAATTTATCTAGTGAAACCAACAACTTTTATGAATGAAAGTGGGAAAGCAGTTCATGCTTTATTAACCTACTATGGTTTAGATATCGAAGATTTACTGATTATTTACGATGATCTTGACATGGAAGTAGGAAAAATTCGACTTCGCGCTAAAGGATCAGCTGGCGGTCATAATGGTATCAAGTCAATTATCCAACATATTGGTACACAGGTTTTCAATCGTGTAAAGATTGGTATCGGTAGACCTAAAAAAGGAATGTCTGTTGTTCATCACGTTTTGAGTAAATTTGACAAGGATGACTATATAGGGATTTTACAGTCTATTGACAAGGTTGACGATGCTGTAAATTATTATTTACAAGAGAAAAACTTTGAAAAAACAATGCAGAAATACAATGGGTAAGGGAATGTCATTAATCGAATTCTTTTTAGAGAACAAGCAGATACAATTATGGGGTGAGCATTTATCTCTCAAGCAGAGGGAATTACTACTAGGTCTCTCTGGTTCAGCAAAGTCTTTAGCTATTGCAAGTGGTGTTAAAAATCAGAACAAGATTTTAGTAATGACATCTACATATGGAGAAGCTGAGCGTCTAGTAAATGATTTAATTTCTATCCTGGGTACTGATATGGTTTATCCATTTTTAGTAGATGATTCACCAATGGTAGAATTTTTAGTATCGTCTCAAGAAAAGATTTTTTCAAGAGTTGAAGCCTTGCGTTTTCTAAGAGATAAATCTCAAAAAGGAATATTAGTTTGTAACATGGCAGCTAGCCGTTTATTCTTACCAGATCCTCAAGTTTTTGATAACAGTATTTTAAAGCTTGAAATTGGGCAAGAATGTGAACAAAGAGAATTAAAAAATCAATTGATTTCACTTGGTTATAAAAAAGTTACTCAAGTTCAAAGTCAAGGTGAATTTAGTCTTCGAGGGAGATATTTTAGATATCTTTGAAACTTCACAACTATCTCCTTACCGAATAGAATTTTTTGGTGATGAAATTGATGGTATAAGAGAATTTGATGCTGAAACGCAATTATCAAAAGATAGTCAGTCTCAAGTCTTAATTTATCCAGCTAGTGACATTTTATTAACTGTTGAAGATTATCATCGTGGTCAACAATTCTTAGAACATGAGATTGATAAAAGCTACTTTCACCTACATTTAAAGTCGTACTTAGAAGAAGTTTTTTTAGTTGTACGAAAGAGCAAGTTCTTCATGCTGATATTCGTAAAGTTTTTTGTCTGTTTTTTTATAAAAAAACAGTGGACCTTGATTGACTACTTTGAATCAAAGCACCTATTATCTTTGATGATTTTTCAAAAAAATCATGAATCAGTATGATACTTTTTTTGATAAAGGAAACAGCTAGCTACTTTACAGAGGATTTACATAACAGTAAAGCTGTATCAAGTTTACAATATTTTTGCTGATGTAGAAAGTCAGTTAAAAAAATATTTACCAGCCAGCTTCTTTTCTAATTTTCAAAAGGGACTTGGAAATCTAAAATTTGATCATCTTTATCAATTTAATCAATATCCTATGCAAGAATTCTTCAATCAGTTTTCTTTTCTGAAAGAAGAAATTGAACGCTATAAAAAATTAAAATATACGATTGTTCTTCAATCAAGCAGCCAAACAGAACTAAAAAAACTGTCAACGATTCTTGATGAATATAGCATTAAAGTTGACAATAGTAATCAAAGTGAAATCTGTAAAGGAACTGTCAATCTTGTTGAAGGAAACCTTCGTCATGGTTTTCATTTTGTGGATGAGAATCTTGTATTCATCACTGAATATGAAATTTTCAAAAAGAAGATTAAACGCAAATACAGAAGACAAAATATTAGCAATGCTGAAAGATTAAAGGATTATAGTGAACTCCAAAAAGGAGATTATGTTGTTCATCAAATTCATGGGATTGGTCAATATTTAGGGATTGAAACGATTGAAATCAAAGGAATTCATCGAGACTACGTAAGTGTCCTATATCAAAATGGAGATCGTATTTCTATCCCTGTAGAGCAGATACAGACTCTTTCTAAGTATGTCTCTAGTGATGGTAAGGCTCCAAAGTTAAACAAACTTAACGATGGACGTTTTAAAAAAGCCAAGCAAAAAGTAAAGAGTCAAGTTGAAGATATTGCAGATGACTTGATTAAGTTATATGCCGAGAGGAGTCAACTTAAAGGATTTGCATTTTCAAAAGATGATGAAGATCAGGTTGCTTTTGATGAGGCTTTCCCTATGTTGAAACTGAGGACCAACTTCGAAGTATCGATGAAATTAAAGAAAAGGATATGCAGGCTTCTCAACCAATGGATCGACTTTTAGTTGGAGATGTTGGTTTTGGTAAGACAGAAGTAGCTATGCGAGCTGCTTTTAAGGCTGTCAATAATCATAAACAGGTTGTTGTTTTAGTACCTACTACAGTTCTTGGCTCAGCAACATTATAGTAATTTCAAGGAAAGATTTGAGCAGTTTGCTGTCAATGTAGATGTTTTGAGTCGTTTTAGAAGTAAAAAGAGCAGACTGAAACACTTGAAAAATTGAAAAAAGGCCAAGTTGATATCCTGATAGGAACCCATCGAGTTTTGTCTAAAGATGTTGAATTTGCAGATTTAGGCTTGATCATCATCGATGAGGAACAACGTTTTGGTGTCAAACATAAGGAAGCTTTGAAGGAATTAAAAAAGAAGGTTGATGTCTTAACTTTGACAGCTACACCAATTCCTCGAACTCTACATATGTCTATGCTAGGTATTCGAGATTTATCTGTCATCGAAACTCCCCCAACCAATCGATATCCTGTACAAACCTATGTCCTTGAACAGAATGATCGTGTCATTCGAGATGCTGTATTGAGAGAAATTGATCGTGGTGGTCAGGTTTACTATCTTTACAATAAAGTTGACACGATTGAAAAGAAGGTTTCAGAGTTACAAGAACTGATTCCAGAAGCTTCTATTGGTTTTGTTCATGGTCAAATGAGTGAAATTCGTTTGGAGAACACACTACTTGATTTCATTGAAGGTGAATATGATATTTTAGTAACCACGACAATCATTGAAACAGGGGTAGACATTCCAAATGCCAATACCTTGTTTATCGAAAATGCAGACCATATGGGATTGTCAACCTTGTATCAATTAAGAGGTCGGGTTGGTCGTAGTAATCGTATTGCTTATGCCTATCTTATGTATCGACCTGACAAATCTTTGACAGAAGTTTCAGAAAAGAGATTAGAAGCTATCAAGGGATTTACCGAATTGGGTTCTGGTTTCAAAATCGCTATGCGCGATTTATCCATTCGTGGAGCGGGTAATCTTTTAGGAAGTTCGCAGTCCGGTTTTATTGATTCAGTTGGTTTTGAACTCTATTCTCAATTACTAGAAGAAGCAATTGCTAAGAAAAATGGAACTGACAAGAAACGTGAAAAAGGAAATGCTGAGTTAATTCTACAAATTGATGCCTATCTTCCAGATGAGTATATTTCAGATGAACGACATAAAATTGAGATTTACAAGAGAATTCGTCAGATTGACAATCGTGTCAACTATGAAGAATTACAAGATGAGTTGATCGACCGTTTTGGAGAATATCCTGATGTAGTTGCTTATCTTTTAGAAATTGGATTAGCTAAAGCTTATCTTGATAAAGTATTTGTCAATCGTGTTGAAAGAAAAAATAATAAACTTGTCATTCAATTTGAAAAAATATCGCAACAACTATTTTTAACTCAAGATTATTTCCAGGCTCTTTCTCAGACAAATTTGAAGGCTAATATTTCTGAAAATCAAGGTTTAATCGAAGTTGTGTTTGATATTCGAAATAAAAAAGATTATGAGATTTTAGAAGGACTCTTAACTTTTGGAGAATCATTAGCGAAGATAAAAGATTCAAAAGAGTTACATTAGGGATTACCTTTTTTCTTCTATAAAAGGGATAAAAATGGTACAATAATAATTTGAGGTATTATAAGATGAGATTAGATAAATATTTAAAAGTATCACGAATTATTAAACGCCGTACAGTAGCTAAGGAAGTTGCAGATAAAGGGCGAATCAAGGTAAATGGTATCCTTGCTAAAAGTTCAACTGATTTAAAAGTGAACGATCAGGTTGAAATTCGCTTTGGAAATAAATTGTTGCTTGTAAAAGGTGTCGAAATGAAAGATAGCACTAAAAAAAGAAGATGCAGCTGGAATGTATGAAATTATCAGTGAAACAAGGGTAGAAGACGATGTATAAAAAAAATAGTCCAAATGAATAATTCATTTATTCAAAATGAACACCAACGACGTAAATACATGATGGAAGAACGTCAAAAGACGTAAATCGTTTTTATGGGTTGGGTTTTGATTTTGATTATGTTGTTATTCATCTTACCAACCTACAATTTAGCTACAAAGTTACCAACAATTACTAACACGTCGCCAGCAACTAGCTGATTTGAAAAAAACAATATCAGGACTTGAGCGATGAAAAAGGATAAAGAAGCTAGTCTTTAGCAACTAAAAGCTAAAAGATGAAATCCTATGCAGCTAAATATTCCCGTGCAAAAATATTATTATTCAAAAATCATGGGAGGAAGTTTATACAATTCCGGACTTACTTCCTAGGTAATGCGAAATGGAAAATTTATTAGATATTATTGAAACAAATTTTTTTAAGTCAGTCAGATGAAAAAAATTAGATGAGTTAGCTCAAAAAGAATCATCTGTTACGACTACAGGAAGAAGAGGGAAAAAAAGAATGCGTAAATTTTTTTAGTGATATTACTACTTCCTATTTTTCTCTAAAAAGTGTTCAAGTAGTAAGCACTGAGAATCCAGTTATCATTCCAAAACAAGAAGTTTATTCTTTAACTCATACTCCATATCATTTTTATTATCAAGATATTATAGAATCTCCAAAATTTTATGGTGAGACGCCAGTTTATTCTACAGAAGACCTGATTAATGAATCGGGTAAAAGTAAATGCAGAAACAAAATTATCTGTTTTAGAATGGCGATTAAATAAACAAGGACAGCCTGTCTTTAAATTGTCAAATAATCAATTTGTAATGGCTGATAAACGACTTTTATACGATAGTTCTATCGTAAACGATTTTTCTAAACGAGTATGGTTAGAACCGGGATTTGTCGTTTATAATAGTCCTTATGATCAACAAGAATTAAAAGTCTACTTTAGCGCCTTATCAAGAGGTTGAAGCAGATATGTCTATTTTTTTGCTGAAGGTCGTGAATTTCTTTACATATCAAACAAACTGGTTGGATTTCGACGGATTATATTTCCGATGATGATAATCGTATCCAGAAAGTACAAGAGTTGTTATCTGCGAATTATCAAAATGAACAGTTCTCTATTTATATTAAACAATTGAGTACAGGTAAGGAAGCTGGGCATTAATGAAAATCAAAAAATGTACGCTGCTAGTGTTATGAAATTACCTTATCTTTATTCTGTTCAGGAAAAAATCAATCAAGGTGATTACCAACTTGACACGAAATTGAAGTATGTTTCCGAAGTTAATGATTTCCCCTGGTTCTTATAAACCGGAAGGAAGCGGAAGTCTCCCTAAAACAGCGGACAATAAAGAATACACAATCAAAGATTTAATCACAAAAACTGCAAAAGAATCTGACAATGTAGCTCATAATATTCTTGGTTATTATATTACGAATAAATCAGATGAAGCCTTTAAAAAAGAGATGGCTACTATCGCAGGTGAAGAGTGGGATGTGACAGATAAGTTGGCTTCAGCTAAAATGGCTGGTCAAGTTATGGAATCTATTTATAATCAGAATGGTTTTGTTTTAGAATCTCTTTCACAAACATCTTTTGATAATCAGCGGATTGCTAAGAATATTTCTGCTAAGGTAGCCCATAAAATTGGGGATGCAGATGAATTTAAACACGATGTGGGAATAGTCTATACAGATTCTCCTTTCGTTATTTCAATCTTTACCAAAAATTCTGATTACGATACCATTTCTAAAATTGCTAAGGATGTCTACGAGGTCCTAAAATGAGAGACCGCGATTTTTTAAATCATTTTCTAGAAAAAGGTTACTTTGAAGGACATTCAAGAGTTGTGCTAGCCTTGTCTGGTGGATTGGATTCGATGTTTCTTTTTCAACTTCTTTTGACCTATCAAAAAGAACTTGGTATTGAATTGTTTTTAGCTCATGTAAATCATAAACAAAGACCAGAGTCAGATAAGGAAGAAAATGAATTAAGAAAATTAGCTGAACAAGCTGGAGTTCCAATTTATGTAGCTTGTTTTACTGGAGATTTTTCAGAAGCGAATGCTCGTCAATTTCGCTATGAATTTTTTAGAGAAGTGATGGAGAAAACTTCATCTACAGCTC